>Ga0302324_100000654_pt1 | contig 88570 bp, 69 predicted proteins | sample Palsa_T0_1_FD_201949 | JGI IMG/M metagenome (GOLD analysis project Ga0302324, IMG submission 201949) | Peat permafrost microbial communities from Stordalen Mire near Abisko, Sweden - Palsa_T0_1 | ecosystem: Environmental > Terrestrial > Soil > Palsa > Peat permafrost | place: Sweden: Abisko...
GGACCGCTGCCACGGTGCGCGAGGCCGAATCGATGTTCAAATAGAGACCAAGAAAATATGGCGTTTTCTGTATCATGTTCAACAACTTAAACGCGTCGTCCCCTTCAACGTTGGGACACTACTGAGGCAATGTAACGGAACGACGCAGCTAATCTCTGAGCCAGTTCTCGACGCGCAATCCCTCGATGCGGGAGAACTCCTTGTCATTATCCGTCACCAAAGTGTGGTCAAGGGCGAGCGCTTGGGCCGCAATGAGAAGATCATTGCCTCCGATCGGTGTGCCAGCCGACTCAAGTCGGGTACGGATCGACCCATAGAACTCATCAGCCGGCGAATCGAAGGCCAGAGCATCCATCGCGCCAAGCACAGCCTCAACCTGCGTACTCAGTCGTGGCGACGCCTTCTTCGTCGTGCCGTACCGCAACTCCGCTGCGACGATGATGCTTGTACAGATGTTCTGTTCGCCGACGGCCTTTATTCGATCGGCTAAACGACCGTGTGGATCCCTGACCAAGTTCGACACGATGTTGGTGTCGAGAAGGTAGCGCATCAGATGTTGACTTCGTCAGGGGTCTCGTCGGGTATCGGCGGAAATGCTTCACTGAGCGGCTCGAGAGTCGCGAGTAATGCGATCAATGAACGAGGAGGGACCGCTTCGATGATCAGCTTGTTGCCGTCTTTGCGCATGATGGCATCATCGCCGGGGAGTTCGAACTCCCGGGGGATCCGGACGGCCTGGTTTCGGCCATTCTTAAATAGCTTGACGTATCGGTCTGACATATGCCCAAGCATATGCCATAAAAATGACTTTTGGCAAGTTGCTGTGTCCCGTCGTCCCAAGCAGGCGGTGTTCATCTGAGGACGACTATTTGGTATTTGGGACTTGCTTGGATCGGTAGCAGGCCACCGCCACCAATTTCTGAAAAATTATAATAAAAACAATAGATTAATGCAGGGAAAATATCGCCAGTCGATTTGAACCTGCGGCCGCTCGCCCGGGCGGGATAATTAACGTGGAGTCTCGGCGAACCCCGAGAGTTTAGTCCGCAGCGGCTTGTGCGCTAAGCCGCACGCCGAATGCTCCGACGATTTTCATCACCGTTTCAAAACTCGGATTGCCGTCTTTGGCGATCGCTTTATACAGCCCCTGGCGCGAGATGCCGGTTTCCTTGGCGAGTTTCGACATGCCGCCGCGCGCTCGAGCGACGACACCGAGGGCATGCACCAGGGCTTCATGGTCAACGCCATCCTCAAAGAACGCCTCGAGGTACATTGCGACTTCCTTCGGCGTCCGAAGATAATCGGCTGGATCATAGGGCGCGAGGCCCAGTGGGTTCTTGGCTTTTGTCTTCGTCTTCGTTGCCTTCGCCTTTGCCATCACTCAGCCCTCCGGCTTGTGGTCACCGAAATTGCCGAGCGAGAGCCGAGCGATGCGGGCATTGATTCTTACCGCCACCTGTCGGTCCTCCAGCTCCTGGAGCCACGTAGCGAACGCTTTCGTGCGACCACTTCGAACATGGCGAACTGTAAACTATAGGGGACAGATTGCCAACTATAGGCGACATGCCGCGCTCACATGATAATTGAGCGTAAGCCGCACGCGCATGGCCAGTCACGCGGCTAGCGATAGCCGGAAGGTAGGCGCTACGAGAATCGCGCCCCGCTACCAATTCACGCGTCAGTATCTGAATTACAATCAAGGGCTCAATGGTGGGACGCTGGTCGGTTTCAGTGAACGGGAATTGGCGGATCACCTATGCTTTCGAAAACGGCGACGCGATACTTGTCGACTACGAAGATTATCATTGAGGAGAAATGGCGTGAGCGCCGTGTATGACCCGGCGCATCCCGGGGAGATCCTCGCTGATACTGTAATCACGGCCAGAAGCCTGGGCTGCACGCGCGACCGATTCCGGTGAATGCGCGAATCGCACGGCTGGTGAAATAGGGACGCGCCGCTCGCTTAACCGGCCGGGGGCTAACCCTGCAGGTGGTAGCGCGCTGTTACCAGCGCGCGCCAACGCCTCCAATATCGTAGGGACGTTGGTAGGACAAGTCGTTGCGATCGCGCGTGCCCTTGAGAAATCCTCTCACGGCCGGCCGTTGCAACCAGCTCGCGTCGCCCTGCATTGCCGTTTCGACGGTCGAGCGACGCCACAGGATGCGCCATTCGCCGTTTCGCTTTTCGAGTTGGTCCAGATAGCGGCCGGCGGCCATCGTCGCGGTCAGGCCATCGTGCGACAGGAATGTGCCGACTACATAGGTCTCGCAATAGGCGGTGTCGCCGTCGATTTCGCAGAGGTGGTTCGCGAGATTGTGTTGATTCATGGAAAAGGCGCCGGCATGTCCTTGATTGGCCTTTTCAGGATATTCCGTCGCAGGGAGCGGCACCGGGCCGTGCTCGTCGGCGCCCTCCGGCCAGTAACAGCTTGCCGTCAGTTCGGCATCATGACGATCGCGGCCGCGTGATTCGCGTACGATCACGTCCAGTATGTGCTGCCGATCCTTCAAATGTTGGACGGTGGCTTTGAGCTGTGCGAGCTCGCTCTTGATATCCATGCCAAGTTCCTTTCTGTTCAGTTCGAGTACCGACCGCCGTTGACGCTCAACGTATGGCCGGTGACATAGTCCGCCTCGTTTGAGGCGAGATAGACTACCGCGGCGGCGATGTTCTCCGGTCGCCCGGAGCGCTTCATCGGAGTAGAGGGCGCGAACGCCTCAATATCAACAGCAGACTCTCGCAGTCCTTCGGTATTGATGAAACCAGGACAAATAGCGTTCGCCGTTATGCCGCTAGTCGCAAATTCTTGAGCAAGCGATTTGGTGAAGCCGATGACTCCGGCCTTCGACGCGGCATAGTGCGTCTGGCTGACTGAGCCTGTTTGCGCGGACGAGGACGAGATATTGATGATGCGCCCCCAGCGAGCCGCGAGCATGTCCGGGGTCATTGCCTGACAGCAAAGAAATGGCCCCTTCAAATTGGTCGCCATGAGGTCATCCCAGACACTCTCCGTGATGTCCGCGAATTTACAGAATGGCGATCGGGCCGCGTTGTTGACGAGAATCGCGACTTTGCCAAGTTCCGCGTGCGTGTCGGCTACTGCCTTGGCAATGTGATCGGCTTTCGCCGAACTTCCGCCGCAAGCGATGGCCTTCCGGCCTTGTTCCCTAATCAGCTTGACGGTCTCCGAGGCGCCGTCCAGATTGAGGTCCCATACCGAGACGTCGGCGCCTTCGATTGCGAGCCTGAGGGCAATGGCACGGCCCAAACCGCGTGCTGCGCCGGTGACGACAGCGACTTTTCCGGTCAGCGGCATCTTCGTTTCTCCTAGGATTTCTACCAACGAGCCCCGGTTGCAGTCGTGAGCGGTCGTTCGTAGGAAGGATCGCCGAGATCACGATTACCCTTGAGGTAGCCGGAACCGGGCAGTGGCTTACCGTTTGGCAGCAGCGCCTTGCCTTCGATCGCGATCTCAACCGTGGATCGCCGCAGAGCGATGCGCCACTCTCCGTCGCGCCGCTCCAGCCGGTCTATGTAACGCCCGGCCAGGATGCGACCCGTATCACCACCTTTCTCCAGGAAAATGCCGACGCTGTAGCTTTCAGCATGTGCTACATCCCCATGAATCTCGCACATGTGCATAGTCACGTTGTGGAGATTTGCGTCGAATAGGGCGCCGTGCGCACGATTGGCGTGCTCGCCGTATTCCCGGCCTGGTATCTGCCTTTCTCCCAATTCGTGAATGCCGTCGGGGCAGTAGCTGCTCGTGACCAAGTCGACGTCAAAGCGGTCATTCCCACGTGAATTGCGTTTGATGCAGTCGAGAATCGCTTGGCGGTCACTCAGTTCCTGCACTTTCGCTTCAAGTGCGACGAGGCGGTCCGTGAGCAGCAGAGCGCTCGCTGCGCCGAGTCCGACCCAATGGCGGCGCGCGAACTTGAGCGTGCGGTAGGCGACACTGTCGGGCTGTGCCAGCACGACTTCGCCGCGCAGATACCGGTCGATGTCCTCGCCGAACGCGTTCGCCGTCGCATAGCGCTCGGTCGGAGATTTCTTCAGGGCCTTAAGCGCAATCGTGTCAAGGTCGCCCCGCAAGGTGCTCGATAGCCTCTTTGCCGTCGTCGCCCGTGCCGCGGCCCGCTTCACTCAACGCAAGCCCTGCGGACCGACAACGGTCCACAGGGCCCGGCACCCGACTCGAGGCAAACGTATTTGTCTAGCGAAGCCCGATGGCCTTTGTGCCCGGAGTCGCCAGGGCGCCGCCGCGTGTGCGAGGCGCCGATCTTGGTCCAGCGTTTGCCTGTTCCGCTTACAGCATACCGGCAAACGCCAGTCGGACCCATTCTTGTTCAACTACGGCGTAATGTCTTGTGGGAAACAGTGGGGTTGCTCGAATCCCGTTGGGGGTGTTCCGAGCGGCGCATAAATGATGTTGTCGGTGTTACCGGGAGCAACGCCCGCGGGAATATGGTTGAAACCCGCCAAGGCGCGCATGCGATAAGCAATCGCGTGATCCGCGCAGGAGCTATCCCCGCTCACCCCCAAGCCACCGATGACATTGCCTCCCCAATACAATGCGACGCCGCCTCCGAAGGTTATGATTCCACCAACCACCGAACTATGGCCGCTCCCTTCTTCCAGAAATTCAGGGTTATAGGGGTTCGAATTATTGAGCCCATATAGTGATCCGCCAGGTTGCGTTGGCGCATAAAGGTTAGCCGTGGACAGCGACAATGCTGAATTGCTGAAGTCGTTGGCGGTACCCGCTTTCGCAATAGCGATCGCTCTGCTGCCTGGCCACGCATCGCCAGTCTTCGTTACGGAGCATAACAGGCCCTGCCGATCCACAATCGCCGACCACATTCGGTTGGGCTTAAATATTCCTCCATTCGCGTCGGGAAGATTGACCACGATCGCAAGCTGATTTTGAATCAGCTCGACAATTTTCTCCGAAATCCCGCATGTGTAGTAGTCGCCGGCCATCGCCGAACTACACGGAATCGCAATCAGCGCAGCGGCTGATACAAGCAATCGTTTATTGATCATGGTGATTCCCCAATTATTGTTGATAGGCGTATCGGAGAATACATTAAAGATCGGCGCGGGAAATGCCCTACGCAAGGATCTTAATGTGCGCCGCACCACTGAGACATCATTTGTATCGCTGGCACGTCAATGACGGGGAAGAAGTTCGCGGTGCTCGACGGCACCGTGGATATGCACTACCGATTACAGGGGGTCGAGCACGTCGTCACACTTCAAGTGGGCGATGTGTTTTTCGCCGAGGAAGGTTGCGAACATGTGGCCCATCCGCGAGGCAAAGCTAGAATCTTGGTGGTCGAACGCGAGGGCAGCGCTTGTTCAGTGCCTGTAAGCGGTCGGTCGCGACCGTCGGCAACGGGGTCGTGAACGGAAGCTGGGACTTGGGGCCACCCCCGCCTTTCTTCGCCTAGCTGCGCCAAGACGGTAGCACGTGATCCCATGACCATCCGCGGTTACTTGCAGCGACGTTGGATCAGAAGCTGGCTTGCGGTCATTGTGTTGGGCGCTCTCTTGGCATCTCCGGGAGTTGGCCCATTGCGGTCCTTAACATCTCGTCGAGGTTTTGCCGCGCATGACCCGCGATCTCGACTTTGTCGTCGCACTGATGGAACGGCACGTCGACGCTCTAGTGAGCGCATTTTCTCCGGACTTCTACATCGATGAGGATGCCGCGTTCTGCGATCAAGTCGCAGCGAATGTTCAATCTCATGCATCTGCGTAGCGCGATCAAAGTTGATTTGATCGTACGGAAGAATTCGGAATATCGGCACGCAGAGTTGAACGCTGCAAGCTTCGAAGTTGGGCGTCGCCGCCAAGCTGGATGAGGTCTCTAAGTGAACGATACCTCTCCAGAAATGGACAAAATGGTCGCGGAGCGCTACAAGCTTATGACGCCGGTTGAGCGCATGAGAATCGCTTCCTCGATGTTCGAGACGGTACGAGCCATCATCGAGTCTTCGCTGCCTCTCGACTTGACACGGCGAGAGAGACGCCTTGCGTTCGCTAGGAGGTTGTACGCCGGTGACTGCCCGATGCAGCGTTGCAGGCATTTGCCGATCGGAATGCGAGAAGCTCGATGAGGCGGTTCCCATCCTAGATCGAGGAGCTAGAGCCGAGTGGTGAATCGATGACCCAGGTCACGGCAATGCTCTGGTCGCCCGCCCTAAAGGAGCATAAGCGGGGTCGGACCGATCACTATTTGGTAGATGTCGCGCACGTACGTACTGCCTGGGCAGAAGGCCCACGGCAAGTCAAGGCTTGGCCGGATGATGAAGGCCGATGGCGAGAAGTGGAGACGCGTTGCGCAGGCTCCCCGCTGCCCTGGCACTTGGGTACTGCAGCTCACGGACTACTACGCGGCGTGACGAGGCAGTACGGTTCATCACCTGGTCGCTGGTCTGGGCCCTAGCATGTTACGCAACTCCACCAATTGTGACTCGCCGGCCGGCTTCCGGCGTCGATGGAACGTCGAGCTCGGTGCTCGAGCCCGTCGAGGCTTCGCCTTGACGTTAACGGGTACGACCCTTCTCACCGGGCTTTTCTTCATCGGCTACTTTTATGTGCAACGGCACCCGGCATACATGCCGACCATCATGCCGAGGACCAAGCTTGATCTCATGATTCCGTTCCAACCCCAGGCACTGCTTGCGTACGTCTCGCTGTGGATCTACATCGGGTTCGGACCAGGGTTGCAGCGAACGTACGTCGCGCTCTCGGTGTACGCTCTCTGGATGGTCGGACTCTGTTTCGGCGGACTCTTGATCTTTTATTTCTGGCCGACGCAGGTGCCACCACTGACCCTGGATGAGACCGGCTACAGCGGATTCGCCGTGCTCCATCGGATTGATCGAGCTGGCAATGCGTGCCCGTCGATGCATGTGGCCGTCGCGATCTTCACGGCCGTGAGGGTAGACGAGGTGCTTCATTCGACGGGAGCACCGCGCTTATTGCGACTGCTCAACGCAGCGTGGTTTATTCTCATTGCATACTCGACGCTGGCCATCAAACAGCACGTAACGCTGGACGTAGCCGCAGGCGCGCTACTGGGCGTGATATTCGTGCTTCCGTCGCTACGTTGGCGACCGCGCTCGGCGGCGAATCAAGTGGTCGCGCCAGAGCGCGACATCGGTTTCGCCGAAACGTGAGCCCCGGGGATACGACGCAGATCGGGGTTCTAACGTCACGTGCAAACGGAGTGATCCGCCCAGCTTATTCATTTCGCCGTTTATATAAGTCTGGACAATGACTTAGGCTGGCTGGGACTATGGGCACCCGTCCAACGCTTGCAGCGGGAACGGCAATCCCAGGCGCACACGCTCCAAGGCCTCCACAAGCAATGAGCTTTCGCGCACGACAAGTGGTGCACACTCGGTCCAGCCGCTCGCGACTGGGCTGCCGCCGTGAACCTGCTGCTCGATCAGGAGCGGTTTGCCGCCGCTCACTACGCAGTACGCCAGCTGCGTGTGCCGTTCCCCCAAGCCGAGTTCGTTAACAACTTGACGGTCGTGCTGGACCATCTTCCCACCCAAACATCCTTGACGCCGTTCTTCGACGATCCGACCAAGGAATTGCAGATCGCGAAGCGGCCGGGCGCGGACACCGTGGTGCTCCTGTTCTGCGGCGGCGGCACATACCGGTTGGGCATGCCTCTGAATGCCTTTCATCGCTGGGGCGGCCAGATGCCCGCACACTTAATCTACCTTCGCGATTTTCGCGACGAATTCTTTCTCGACGGGGTGGGCGCCATCGGTGGCGGCCTCGGCCCAACCCTGGAGTTTCTGCGGCAGGCCGTCTATGAACTCGGTGCGTGTCGCATCCTATGCTACGGATTTTCCGTAGGTGGATTCGCGGCACTGTACTATGGTCTTAAGCTGCACGCTGCACGCTGCACGCTGCACGCTGCACGCTGCACGCTGCACGCGTGCTCGCGCTCGGGGCGCCTGTGGATCTACAGCCGGGCGCCAACCTGTTCTTGAGATGGTCGCGCGTAGCGCGCCGGCTAAACAAGAAACACTCCGCATTACGCCTGAACATGGTGCACGAGTATCGCGCTGCCCCGAACCCGCCGCAGGTATCTCTGATGTATGGCGAGGACAATTGGGACGACCGCTTGCACGCCGAGCGCATGCGCGACTGTGCTTTCGCCAAGCTTCGCCCCGTCGCGCAATTCGCTGGACACAACGCGGTGATCGAACTCATTCGCAGGGGAGAGTTCCAGTCCGTTCTTCAGGAATTCTGTCGCAGCTAAAGCACCCAACGACCCAGCGGGCACTTGGTGCAGGTGGGACGAGAAGGTGACATGCCGGGTGTTTGCCGTACCAGCTGAAACTTAGGAAAATTATCTGCACGACTAAAGAGAGATAGGTTCGCCGGCGCGATCCGCAGGATTATCGGGCGCTCGATACAAAGATCAAATCCTCCCCGCTACCAACTTGTATACCACTGATTTATATTAATTTTTTCGTTTCAACATGAGGCGAAAAACAATTTCTATCGCCGAGGCATTGCTGCTTCCCGCCGGCCAGTAGTCCGATTCTTTCGGTCAGTGCCCTCCGAACTCTTACGAAGCTACCGGCACCTCGAATACGCGGTCGAGAGCCATACGTCTACGCAGTGGAGGCTATCAAAGCAGGCGCCCACTTACTCTGCGCATGATTGAAGGATTACATACAAAGTTTGGAATCCCAGCAGAAAGCCTGCTTAAAGGGCGACCACGGAGAGGTTCTTCCTTGCCTGATTGAAACTCTGAACCAGTGCCAGAAAAAAAACGGGAGAAGGGCGCAATTAGTGAGCGCCACGGCGCGGTTTATGACAAATCGCGCAATCCGCGCAACTCGCACCCGAGCAGGTCTTCGAGATAATTATTGACCCTGCCTCCCAGTTGGCGCAAATTCCAACCAAGGCGGGATGGGATTTGCGAAACAAGCGCCTGAGGGTGATCGCAGGGATGCGCCAGTTCGAACTGCCACAACCGCGCATTTTGCTCAAATGCATGACAGGCGCGCGAATGTAAAAAAATAGTCCAACAGGACAAGGGGAAGTTGTGCCTAAGCGCTATCTACACGTCTTGCTAACGTCATTGTGCGTTTCATTGCTCAGCGTCGCAGTGTCGGCGGCTGAGGATCTGACTGCGCCACTTACCGCTGAAGCGGCCGCGAAACTGTCGCAGGGCGTCAATCGCCCGGTCATCATCCTTATGAAAAATCGACTCACTGGTGCGGACGCGCTGCGCGATCAGGCGCCCGTGATGAGCGAATTGAGCGCGGTGGCCGCGAAGCGCGTCAAGGCCTACCGGATCGTGAATGCACTTGCCGCCACAGTCTCGGACGGTGAGGTGGAGCGCCTCAAGGCGAACCCGGCGGTAGCCCAAGTGGTGCCCGATGTGGTGATCCACCGTACGCCGCGCGCCCTGGCCTCCGTCGCGGGGACGGCAAGCGGCACGTCGCTGACGCCCAACGTGATCCCGGGGGCCTGTGGGAAGAACGGTCAGGTGCTACTCGCTCCTGAAGGCCTTGCGCTCACGCAGACCGATTCCGATGAGTGGGGTGTCCCGACAGCGCGCTCGCTCGGCATCACCGGCGCGGGTGTGAAGGTCGCCTGGATCGCCGATGGCATAGACCCCAACAACGTGAACTTTATCCGCCCTCAGGACGGCAAGTCGGTGTTTGATCCGTCGATCGGAGGCGATTACCAGGATTTCAGCGGTGACGGACCCGGCCAGCTTACAAGCGGCGACGAGGCGTTCCTCGATGCGAACACAATCGCCGGTCAGGGGGTCCAAGTCTATAATGTCAACGGTTTCAGCGCCCAGTCCTATCCGTTCCCGTGCAACGTGCGCATCGAGGGCGTTGCTCCCGGCGCGGCGCTGGTGGGGCTGGATGTCTTCGGCACCTACGAGGACACCACCGAGTCCAACTTCCTCCAGGCCATCGATTACGCGGTCGTCGACGACCACGTTGACGTGATCAACGAGTCGTTCGGCTCCAGTCCCTTTCCCGACATCACGGCGTTGGATGCGACCAAGCAGTTCGACGATGCGGCTGTGGCGGCGGGCGTCGTGGTGGTCGCCTCCACCGGGGACGCCGGAACGACCAACACTATCGGCTCGCCGGCGACCGATCCCAAAGTCATCGCCGCCGGCGCATCCACGCAGTTCCAGACGTACGCGCAGATCAACTACGCCGCTGCGCGGTACTTCGCGACGACGGGCTGGCTCGACAACAACGTGAGCTCGCTGAGCTCCAGCGGGTTCGACGAGACCGGCGGCACGGTCAGTCTCATCGCCCCGGGCGATATAAGCCTCGCCTCCTGCGATGCGAGCCCGAATTTTGCGGGCTGCACGAACTTCCTCGGTGAATCCTCCATCATCGAGGAGGCCGGCGGCACCAGCGAGTCCTCGCCGTTCGTGGCGGGCGCGGCGGCGCTCGTGATTCAAGCCTACCGGCAAACGCACGGTGGGGCGTCCCCATCGCCGGCGCTCGTCAAGCAGATCCTGCTCAGCAGCGCGACCGACCTTGGCCTCCCAGCGATCGAGCAGGGGGCGGGCCTTTTGAACAGCTTCAAGGCCGTCGAGCTCGCGGAGTCCGTTCATACCGCGGATGGCTCACCCAAACGAGTGGGCAGCACGTTGCTCATGTCTACCAATCAGTTGAATACGGTCGCCCCGCCCGGTACGCCGGTGAGCTGGAATGTGATCGTCAGCAACACGGGCGCGTACCCACAGGCCGTGCAGCTCTTCGGCCGCGCCGTGGGGCCGAACGAGAACGTGCAGACCGGAAGCGTCACGCTGAATGACGCCACGAGTCCGCAGTTCGCGAATTATCAGGGTCTACAGAACAACTACGCGGTATTCCATTTCCAGGTCCCGCCAGGTGCCGACCGTCTGGACGGCTCGATCGCCTGGCCAGGCAACCCGAGCTATTGCCTCCAGGTTGCGTGCGAGGTCGGGCTGAATTCCCGTGTGCGGTTGATCATGATCGATCCCCTCGGCCGCTTCGCCGCGCATTCGCTTCCGCAGGGACCCGGCAACTTTGGCAACGTGGACGTGCGCTTCCCGGTCCCCGGGAAATGGACCGGCGTGATCTTCGGTGATGTGGCAGCCGATGGCGGAACTAACGGCACCATCCCTTGGCGGGTGGAAACGCAGCGGTTCGTGCCGTTCGCTTCGATAAGCCCCGGAAACCTGCTGCTCAATCCCGGTCAGAGCGAGACCGTCACGGTCTCGGCGACCACGCCGTCATCGCCTGGCGATGCGGCCGGCTCGATCGTGCTGAGCTCGGATGGGGGGGCTTGGGGGGAAGCCACGTCCATTCCCGTCACCTTGCGCAGCTTGGTGGACCCTGCACATGGCGGCGCCTTCAGCGGCGTGCTGACGGGCGGCAACGGCCGCGACCCGGGAGAAGGGCAATCGGAATATTACGAGTTCAATGTCGGCCCCGGTGTTCATGACATCACCGCGAACGTCTCGCTCACCAATGACGCGGCCGACCCGGTGGGCGCCTATCTGATCAGCCCGGACGGCGACACCCTCGGCTACGGTCAGAACTCGCTCAACGGCATCAACTCGACCGCGCTCACCGCCTACACCGTGAACCCGGTGCAGGGTACCTGGACGCTGGTCTTGGCTTTCGGCGAACCCGTGGTCGGTAATGAGATCTCGCAACCATACACTGGCAACATCCAGTTCAATCACGTCCGGGTCAGCGCTTCCGGGCTACCCAACAGCGTCAGTACCACGCTCGCTGGGGGCAAACCGGTGACTATTCCCGTGACGATCACCAACCACGGTGACGCGCCGCAGGACTTCTTCGTCGACGCCCGGCTGGATGCGACCCAAAGTCTTACGCTGGCGGCCGTCGCACCGACCGCCCTCGCAGTCGCACTGCCGATGGTCAGCTACTTCCCGACCTGGTTCGTTCCGACCCAGACTTCGAGTATTGCCCTCTTGCAAACCTCGACCGTGCCCGCCATGTTCGACATTTCACCGTATAGCGGTGATCCGGATCTGGCGAGCGCCAGCGTCGGCCCCGGGCCGCTGTGCTCTGACACGGCGTCAGTTTCCTACAGCCCGCCGGGCGGTACGGTAACCGCCGGCTTCTGGGAGGCAGGGCCCACGGAATGCGGGCCGTATGCATACACGAGCTCACCTCCCTCGGCGCCCGCTGGATCGGCCACGATCTCGATGACTGCGCAGACGAAGGGCTTTGATCCCGCCGTTACGGCTCCGACTGGTGATCTCTGGTTGTTAGCCACCAACCCGGCGGCGCCTTTCTCGCCGGTGACCATTAACCCGGGCGAGACCGGCACCATCAACGTAACAATCACGCCGTCCGGTGCGTCTGGCACCGTGGTCACAGGAACGCTGTACATCGACACCTTCGCCAGCGGCGTTCCTCCACCCGCATACTCGCAACTGAGCGGCGATGAGCTCGCTGCGCTGCCGTACAGCTATACGATCCAATAGTGGGCCGCACACGCGGGGGACGGTAGGTCCCTCGCGTCTGGGTTGTCGAGGGGGCGGGCCACTACCCACATACCGAGAGGCCGGATCGGATACCACCACAGTTGCTGTCGTTCATTGGCGGTGTCCACGGCAGGAGTTCGGTCAAGCGCATCCGCGATTCATTGCGTACCGCCGGACATGAGGTGTGGTTCGATAAGAGCGATCTGCGCGGCGGAGATGCGTGGGATGCGGCGAGTCGCGGAGCGAAGGCTATTTTCGGCGCGAATGGAATCTTGCTGTGAACCGCATCTGGATATGGCGGCGGACCAGTCGTTCTTGCTGCCAGTGGTCATCGACGAATGAAATACATTCTTGGCGATTTGTCGATATACACGGGGCGTCAGATCGTCTATCGCGCCGACGGCGCCATCCCGAGCCGAAAAAGCCCTGGCCCAGGATCCGAGCAATGGATCAGTCACGGCTTACAGTGCCTACGCTCTCGCCACGCTTGGGGAGGCCGAACGTGCAAAGAAGCGGATGAACCTCGCCTTGCTGATTGATCCCGACGACTGGAATTTGCGCTACAACTTTGCATGTGTCCTCCTGATTCACCTGGATGAGCCGGACATGTCCTCGGTCCAGTCCTGGAAAATGAAGCCGCCAGCTATTATCTAAGCCACATCCAGGTGGATCCGGACTTCACCCGTCTCCGCGACAATCCGCGCTTCAAGGCCATGATGGCGGCCGCCGCGGCACGTCTCGCGCGTCTGGCCGATGGTGGTCAGCCTTAGGTTGCGGTCTATAGCGATCGATCCGCGCAAAGAATGAGCGCGGCGCATTCGTCCAATCTCGTACAATCAAGCCGTCTATCCCTGTGAACCGATCAATCCGCGAGGCACCTGATCTTTGAAGCAAGATGTCGATATCGTCAAGTTGCTTACCGAACGCGGCATCGAGCATGTAAAGATCGGCGTTTTCGACACCGACGGGATCATGCGCGGCAAATATTTGAGCCGGGATAAGTTCCTGGCGGGCGTCGAAAAGAATCTCGGATTTTGCGATGTGATTCTGGGCTGGGATTCGAACGATCAGCTCTACGACAACACGAAGTTTACCGGCTGGCACACCGCCTATCCGGACGCCACGGTGCGGATCCTTCCGTCGACTCAGCGTGATATTCCGTTCGAGCCGAAAACCGTGCTATTTCTGGGCGAGTTTGCGGGGCGCGCGGAATCGGTCTGTCCGCGAGGAGTGCTGCGGCGTGTGCTGGAACGGGCCGCGAAGGCGGGGTATGCCGTCAGCGCCGCCGCGGAATTCGAATTCTTCGTTTTCGACGAAACGCCGCAGTCGATTCGCGACAAGGGCTACCGGCAACTGAAGACCATGACGCCCGGTGCCTTTGGCTACTCGGTGCTGCGAAGCTCCGTGCATTCGGACCTGTACCACGATCTTCTTGATCTCGGCCAGACCATGCGATTTCCGATCGAGGGACTGCACACCGAGACCGGGCCGGGAGTTCTCGAGGCCGCGCTCACGTATTGCGACGCTCTCGAAGCGGCCGACCGCGCGGCGCTCTTCAAGACATTTACCAAAGTTCTGGCGCAGCGCCACGGCTTGATGGCGACGTTCATGGCGAAGTGGTCCAACAGCGTTCCCGGTCAAAGCGGTCATCTACACATTTCGCTGCGGACCACCCGGGGGGAGAGCGTCTTTCACGATCCCGCAAAGCCGCACGAGATGTCGGACGCCATGCGTTGGTTTCTCGGCGGCCAGCAGGCGCTGATGCCTGAGTTGCTGGCGATGGTGGCCGGCACGGTGAACAGCTATTCGCGCCTCATCCCGGGCTACTGGGCGCCCACTGCAGCCGCTTGGGGCGTCGAGAATCGGACGACGGCGTTGCGCGTGATTCGCGGCGGTCCGTCGAGCCATCGGATCGAGTACCGCATCGCAGCCGCGGATATCAATCCTTACATCGCGCTGGCTGCCGCGATCGGATCCGGGTTGTGGGGCATAGAGAACCGCATCGAGCCGGACGCGCCGATCGAGGGCAACGCCTACGACCGCGACCATCCGCCGCAGCGGCGCTTGCCGGCGACTCTGTTCGAGGCCGCCGAACGCCTGCTCGCGTCGAAGCCTGCTCGAGCGCTTTTTGGCGACGAGTTCGTCGAGCATTACGCCGCGACCCGGCAGTGGGAAGAGCGGGAATTCCGCAAGGCGATCACCGATTGGGAACTCGCCCGATACTTTGAAATCATTTGAGTACATGCATGACTGAGACAGTAAAAACCATCAGCCCGGTGGACGGCCGCATCTATGTCGAGCGCCCGTTGGAAACGGCAGCCGGAATCGATCGAGCACTCGATTCCGCGCGGCGCGCAGAGGCTCCGTGGGCGGCTTTGCCGCTCGCCACGCGCTGTGGGATTCTGACGAAAGCCGTCGACGCCTTCGTCGCCAAGACGAATGACATCGCCGCCGAAATCACGTGGCAGATGGGGCGGCCTATCCGTTACACGCCGGGCGAAGTGCACGGCTTCGAAGAGCGCGCGCGCTATATGCTGAATGCGGCGCCGCAGGCGCTGGCGGCGATTCAACCCGGTGAAAAGCCCGGCTTCAATCGCCAAATCAAGCGGGTTCCGCTTGGTGTCATCGTCGTCGTCGCTCCTTGGAATTACCCTTACCTGACGGCGGTCAATGCCGTCATACCGGCGCTGATCGCCGGCAACACGGTGGTACTCAAACATTCGCACCAAACGCCCTTGTGCGCCGAGCGTTTTCTCGAAGCTTTCGTCAGCGCAGGCGTTCCGGCCGGCGTGTTCCAATACTTGCACTTGTCGCATGCCGACACCGCGCGCCTCATGGGCGATCCTCGGGTAGCCGGCGTCTGCTTCACCGGCTCGGTGTCGGGCGGACGCGCCGTGGTTGCGGCCACGGCGGCGGGTTTTGCGACGGCAGGTCTCGAGCTAGGCGGCAAGGATCCTGCCTATGTCCGGGCGGATGCCAATCTCGGCCATGCGATTGAAACTTTGACCGATGGCGCATTCTTCAATTCCGGCCAGTCCTGCTGCGGCATCAAGCGCATCTACGTGGCGGAATCGCGTTATCAAGAATTCGTCGACGGCGTTGTCGATCTCACCCGGAAGTATTGCTTGGGATCGCCGCTCGATCCGGATACGACCATCGGACCGGTGGTGCGCGCCGCCGCCGCGGATGCCGTCCGCTCGCAGGTGCAGGAGGCCGTGGCGCATGGTGCGCGGCAGTTGATCGACGAGAAATTGTTTGCGTCGAGCTCGGTCGGAACACCTTATCTCGCACCGCAAGTGCTCGTCGGCGTCAATCACTCGATGGCGATCATGCGCGAAGAGACCTTCGGGCCAGCGGTCGGCATCATGAGTGTGGGCTCGGACGAGGAAGCGGTGCAGCTGATGAACGACAGCGAGTTCGGGTTGACCGCCGCGATCTTCTCGGCGGACGCGGCGCGCGCCGAAGCCCTCGGCGACTCGCTCGAGACGGGTACGGTTTTTCTTAATCGCTGCGACTATCTCGATCCGGCGCTTGCCTGGACAGGGGTGAAGAATTCGGGGCGCGGCTGCACCTTGTCGCGCGTGGGCTTCGAGCAGTTGACGCGGCCGAAGTCCTATCACTTCAGGATAACGACATGAACAGCGTGCTGCGCGGCAATTGGAACTATCCGACGACCATCTGGGCCGGTCCCGGACGTATCGCCGAGCTGGGAGAAGCTTGCACCAGAGCCGGCATCAAACGGCCGCTGATCGTTACCGATGAAGGCTTGGTCAAGAGCCCGATGGTCGAGCGCGCCGTCGCCTCTTTGCCGGATGCAGTGCTGTTCGGCGCCGTCAGGGGGAATCCGGCCAGCAGCCACGTCGAAGCGGGCCTTCGAGCCTACCGCGCCGGCGACCATGACGGCGTCGTCGCGTTTGGCGGCGGCTCGGCGCTCGATGCGGGCAAGGCCGTGGCATTCATGTCGGGACAAAGCCGCCCGCTGTGGGATTTCGAAGACATTGGCGATTGGTGGACCCGGGCAATTCCTGCCGGCATAGCGCCGGTGGTCGCCGTGCCCACCACCGCGGGCACGGGTTCTGAAGTGGGCCGAGCGAGTGTCATCCTCAATGAGGAAACCCATCAAAAAAAGATCATCTTCCATCCGCAGATGATGCCCCGCATCGTCATCTTGGACGCTGAGCTGACCGTTGGATTGCCGCGCGCCGTGACCGTCGCCACCGGCATCGATGCCTTCGTCCACTGCTTCGAAGCATTCTGTGCGCCGGGCTTTCATCCCCTGGCGGATGGCGTTGCCCTCGAGGGCATGCGCCTCATTCACCGTTATCTGCCGCGCGCCTGTGCCGATGGCAAGGACATCGAGGCGCGCGCGCAGATGCTGGCTGCCGCGTCCATGGGCGCGACGGCGTTTCAGAAGGGTCTGGGCGGCGTGCACGCCATCGCGCACCCCGTGGGCTCATGGTTCAATACGCATCACGGCCTGACCAATGCCATCATTCTTCCGTACGTCATGACCTATAACCGTCATGCCATCGCGGAGAAGGCGGAGATCATCTCCCGGGTCTTGAATCTAGCCGAACGCGGCTTCGACGGTTTCCTTGCATGGGTGCTGCAAATGCGCCGCGAACTCGATGTGCCGCATTCGCTCGCCGAAATAGGCGTCGGCACCGGCAATGCCGCGGTTATCGGCAGCGAGGCATCACTCGATCCGTCGGCGGGCGGCAATCCAATACCGGTCAACGCGACGCAACTGGAACACATCTTCCGCGCCGCGGTGGATGGGCGGATCGAGGCGGTGGTCAGCGCCACGTGACTGCCGCGCGCATCCTGGTCGTCGACGGCAATGTCGCGCAGGTGCGCGCGCGCCAGGCAGCTGCCCTTGGATACGATTCCGGCGTCGGCTACTCGCGAGTACTGCATCGCATCGAGGCATCGCTGCAGATCGACATCGTGCTCGCGGCGGACGGTGCCGTAGAATTTCCGACCGGCGTGGGCCTCGATGATTACGATGGCGTCACCATGACCGGGTCGGCCCTCAATATCTACAATGGCGGTCCGCCGGTGATGCATCAGATCGATCCTCGCGAAGGCAGTGTTTGCCGCCGGGATACCGTTCTTTGGAAGCTGCTGGGGGCTGCAGGTTGCGGTTACTGCCGCCGGCGGGGAAGTGCATGCCAATCCGCAGGGCCGTGAGTTTGGTTTTGCTCGGCGCATTCTGCTTACCGGCGCCGGGCGCGAACATCCATTTTTTGCCGGCAAGCCGCTCGTGTTCGAGGCGCCAACGGTTCACCGCGATGGCATCGCTGTGCTGCCGAGCGGTGCAGAGATTCTGGCCCGCAACGATTTTGGGGTGCAGGCGGCGGCGTTCACCTTTGGGCGCGGTACTTTCTGGGGCGTGCAGCCCAGGTACTGCCTCGAAGCAGGCAACATGACTGACGGCGCCTCATCCCTGCTCCCCCGAAACCGAGCTCTGCGGGCCGATTTTATGCCGGTTGAGCAGACAAGGCTCATGAAGCTCGGGCGTCCCGAGTTTTATCAGTTGTGAAATCGCGACGGTTCGGATATCCATAGGCAGATGGACACTCTGCAACAGGACGGCTCCATCCCCCGGCTCAACCTTGAACGCTTCGCCGCTGTCAGTCCGAGTCCGGCGCTGTTCTTGGTGCTGGTCTTAATGTGCACGGCGCAGGCGTGGGCCGGTACCACGCTCGAACGCGTCAAGCGCAGCGGCGTTCTCAACGATGTCTTGGTCAACACCTATCCGCCGTTCGGCTTCATCGATGCCGGCAATGAGCTTGCCGGCTTCGATGTCGATGTTGCGCGGGCGTTCGCCGCTAAGCTCGGGATCACTCTCAAGCTCGCGACGCCGGCCTGGGAGACCATTGTCTCCGGCCGGTGGCGAGGCCGTTGGGACATTTGCATCTGCTCCATGAGTCCGACCGACGAGCGTGCGAAGGTCCTGAGCTTTCCCGTGACGTACTACAATTCACCCGCCGTTCTGACGGTGCACAGGGACGAGCAACGGATCAAGTCGGTTGCGGATATCTCGGGCAAGCGGGTCGGGGTGGGGACCGGGTCGAGCTATGAAAACTACGTTAACAAGGCGCTAGTCATTCCCGGCGCCCCGCCGATCGCCTATCCCTTTCACGACGTGATCGTGATACCGGGGGACGAAACCGTGAATTTTCGCAATCTCGCGCTCGGGCCCGGCGTTCGCCTGGATGCAATCGTCTCCGATCTCGCCACCGCCGAGGCCAACGTCAATGCCACGCACGCCCTGAAAATCGTCGGCCCCGTACTCTATGCGGAGCCCAATGTGGTGGCGACGGATAAGGGGGATCCTGATTGGGACCGTACGGTGATCCGCGTGTTCGGTGAGTTGCAGGTGGACGGTACGATGGCGAGAATATCGCAGAAGTGGTTCGGCCGGGACATCACGCCCGATGCCCATTGAAGGGCCACGCGGCTCGCCCGCCGATGACCTAGCGGATGCGCTCGCCGCAACGCCGGCTGTGGCGGGGACCGCGGATCGCAGCCCGGCGGAAAACCATTTCCGGCGCAACGTATTTTTGACGTGGGCCGCCTTGTTTGCCCTGCTGGCCGGTCTCTGCTACGGGCTGCATCTGGACTTCGCTTACGTTGCCCAGAAGCTCCCGTTCTTGCTGGGCCTCAAGCTCGCGCCGGACGGATTTATCCAAGGCGCCGCGCTGACGATTTTCGTGACCGCGTGTTCGATGTTTTTCGCGCTGCTGGTGGCGCTGCTCACCGCGCTCGGCAGACTGTCGAGGAATCCGGTCGCGTTTGCCGTGGCGACATTCTACGCCTCGCTGTTCCGCGGCACGCCCTTATTGGTCCAGGTGCTCATCATCTACTTGGCGCTGCCGCAGATCGGGATCGTCCTCGGCGCCCTGAGCTCCGGTCTGATCGCGTTGTCGCTCAATTACGGCGCCTACCTCGCCGAGACGATTCGCAGCGGCGTGATGGCGGTGCCGGCGGGACAACGCGAGGCGGCGCGCGCACTCGCATTGCCGCGCTGGGTGATCGCGTGGAAGGTGATTGCGCCGCAAGCTCTGCGCCTCATCATTCCTCCGGCCGGTGCTTTGTTTGTATCCATGCTCAAGGATTCGTCGCTGGTCTCGCTGCTGGGCTTGTGGGAGCTGAATTTCCTGGCGCAGTCCTACGCCCGCGCGTCCTATCACTACATGGAGATGCTGATCACTGCGGCGCTGATTTACTGGGCGCTGTCGATCGGATTCGAGCTGGTTCAATTCCGGCTGGAACGCCGCTTTGGCAAGGGCGTCGCTACTTGGGGCAGGCATTAGCGCCATGCCGGGCGGCCAGCCGCTTCTGACCGTCTCGCGATTGAACAAATGGTACGGGCCGCTGCACGTACTGCGCGACGTTTCGCTCGACGTCGCCGCGCACGAACGCGTGGCCGTGTGCGGCCCGTCGGGATCCGGCAAGTCGACCCTGCTCCGCTGTCTCAACGGGCTGGAGCCGCATCAATCGGGCCGCGTCATCATCGACGGCACCGAACTCGCCGGCGCCGCCTCTGCGCTCCGCTTGGCGCGGCGCGAGGTCGGCATGGTATTTCAGTCCTTCAATCTCTTCCCGCACATGACCGCGCTGGAAAACTGCACCCTGGCGCCGATCTGGGTCCGCAGGATGGCGCCGGCAGAAGCCGAGGCTCTGGCGCTCGACTACCTTGCGCGGGTCCATCTCTCTGCGCATTCGCATAAGTATCCCAGCCAGCTATCGGGAGGCGAACAGCAGCGGGTGGCGATCGCTCGTGCCCTGTGCATGACGCCCAAGATCATGCTGTTCGATGAGCCTACGTCCGCCCTCGATCCCGAGATGATCCGGGAAGTGCTGGACATCATCGTGGACCTGGCGGACTCCGGCATGACCATGATCTGCGTGACTCATGAAATGAGTTTCGCGCGTCGTGTCGCGGACCGCATCGTGTTCATGGATCGCGGTGAAATCGTCGAGCAGGGAACGCCCGATCAAATGTTCGACAGCCCGAGGAGCGATCGGCTGAGAACGTTCTTGAGAGCGGGCCGTTAATTTTGCGCCACGAGAGTGGTCCGATGTAATCATTTTCATGGGCGGGCTCGGGCATTCCCCGACAGCGCTACCGTCCAACGCCGTGATCAGGCTAAATCTTCGACTGCCGGGCAAGCCACTTATCGAGGTGGCTCGCGAAGGCGTTGCGATCCGCCTGCGTGAGCGCCGGCGGACCTCCGCCGACCATGCCGCTCGCGCGCATGGTGTCCATGAAGTCGCGCATGGTGAGCACGCCTCGGATCGTGTCGGGTGAGTAGCGCTCGCCGCGTGGATTGAGCGCTTCGCCGCCCTTTGCGATGATCTGCGCGGCGAGGGGAATATCGGCGGTGATGACGAGATCACCGGCCGCGCTGCGTTCGACGATCTGTTTATCAGCCACATCGAAGCCGTCGGTCACCTGCAGCAGGCGCAGACTCGGGACTCGTGGGATGGAAAGGGGCCGATTCGCGACGAGCGTTACCCTGACGCCGGTACGTGCGGCCGCCCGGAAAAGGATCTCCTTGATCACGTTCGGACACCCATCCGCGTCCACCCAGATGCTGGCGGTCGTCATGAGCCGTTTTCATCCCCGTCATGAAGATAATGAGATTGAATCATAACCCAGGCGCTCGCATTGTAGAGGTCGAGAAGCGAAGTCCTCGGCGAGGTCAGCGACGATGGCGAATCCGGTTGCAGTGTCCTTCGAATTCTTTCCGCCGAACGACGATGCCGCGGCCTTGAGTCTGTGGTCCGCCGTAGAGCGCCTGGCACCGCTGCGACCGAGATTCGTCTCAGTCACCTACGGTGCCGACGGCTCGACGCGCTCGCGCACCCACGAGTGCGTGCTGCGCATCCTGCGCGACACGGATCTCGTGGTCGCACCGCATCTCACCTGCGTCGGCGCGTCGCGCGAGGACATCATCGCTATCGCGGAGGACTACTGGCGCAGCGGCGTGCGGCACATGGTGGCGCTGCGCGGTGACCCGGCGGCCGGCAGTTCCGATGCGCCGCGCCGCTACCGACCCTATCCGGGCGGGTTTGCGTACGCCTCGGACCTCGTCGCGGGTATCCGAAGCGCGGCATCTTTCGAGATCTCGGTCGCCGCATATCCGGAAGGCCATCCGGAATCCGGTACGGTAGAGGCGGATCTCGACAATCTGAAGCGCAAGATCGACGCGGGCGCAAACCGGGCGATCACGCAATTTTTCTTCGACACCGACGCGTTCCTGCGCTACCGAGATCGGTGCGCGGCCCGCGGCATCGGCGCGTGCATCGTTCCGGGCATTCTTCCGATCACGCGGTTCCCCCAGATGCTGCGTTTCGCGGAGCGATGCGGCGCGAGCGTGCCGCAGTGGCTGCGCCGGCGTTTCGATGGATTGGACGAGGATCCTGAGACGCGCCGCATGATCGCGGCACACGTCGCGATCGACCAGGTGCAACGTCTGCGCGAGCACGGGGTCGATGAGTTTCACTTCTACACCCTGAACCGCGCCGAGCTCGCCTACGCCATTTGCCACGCGCTCGGGCTGCGCCCGCAGACCGTCTCGCAAGCTCGGGTGGCCTGATGACGGCAAGCGGAGCCCTGGCCGCCGGCATGGCGAAGTCGCAGCGTGAACGTGCTGCCGCCTTCCTCGAGTTGCTCGGGAAACGACTCGTCATCCTGGACGGCGCCATGGGCACCATGATCCAGTGCCGCCGGCTCGGCGAGGCCGATTTCCGCGGCGCCCGATTCACGGAGTGGCCCAGGGACCTCCGCGGCAACAACGATCTCCTGTCGATCACGCAGCCCCGGGTGATCGAGGCGATTCATCGCGAATATCTCGACGCCGGCGCCGATGTCATCACGACCAATACGTTCAACTCGAGCCCGGTATCGCAGGCGGACTACGGCATGCAGGATCTCGCCCACGAGCTCAACCTCGCCGCCGCGCGTCTCGCCCGCAAGACGGCCGACGAGGCGGCCGAGCGCTCCGGTCGGCAGTGCTTCGTTGCCGGCGCTCTCGGCCCCACCAGTCGCACGGCCTCGATCTCGCCCGACGTCAACGATCCGTCGTTTCGCAACATCGACTTCGACGAGCTCGCTCGGGGCTACACCGGCGCCGCCCGTGCACTCATCGAGGGCGGAGTGGATGTGCTCCTGGTCGAGACCATCTTCGATACGCTGAATGCCAAGGCCGCATTGTTCGCCGTCCGCGAGACCCTCGATGAGCTCGGGATCGATCTGCCGATCATCGTGTCGGGGACGATTACCGACGCGTCGGGGCGCACCTTGTCCGGCCAGACCACCGAGGCGTTCTGGAACTCCGTCCGTCACGTGCGTCCGGCGGCGGTGGGCCTCAACTGCGCGCTCGGCGGCAAGCAGCTCCGCCCGTACATCGAGGAGCTCGCGCGCATCGCCGACACTCACGTGTGCGCCTATCCGAACGCGGGCTTGCCGAACGCGTTCGGCGACTACGACGAGTCCGCGCGCGAGACGGCGGAGATCCTCGCCGACTTCGCCGCGAGCGGCTTCGTCAACATGGTGGGCGGATGCTGCGGCACCACGCCTGAGCACATCCGCGCCGTAGCGAAGGCCGTGGCGGACATCGCGCCGCGCGCCCTGCCGACGATCCCGCCGGCGTTGCGGCTGAGCGGTCTTGAGCCGCTCGCCATCGACACGCGGAGCCTGTTCGTCAACGTCGGCGAGCGTACCAACGTCACCGGCTCCGCGAAGTTCCGCAAGCTGATCGAGGCGGGCGATTACGCGGCGGCGGTCGACATCGCCCGCCAGCAGGTGGCGAACGGCGCGCAGGTCATCGACGTGAACATGGACGAGGGGATGCTCGACTCGCAGGCCGCCATGGAGAAATTTCTGCGGCTGATTGCCGGCGAACCGGACGTCGCACGCGTGCCGGTGATGATCGACTCATCCAAATGGTCGGTGATCGAGGCGGGTCTCAAGTGCGTGCAGGGCAAGTCGATCGTGAACTCGATCAGCTTGAAGGAAGGGGAGGAGGTGTTCCTCGGGCACGCCCGCAAAGTCATGCGCTACGGCGCGGCCGTCGTGGTCATGGCCTTCGACGAGAAGGGGCAGGCGGACACGGTCGAGCGCAAGGTCGGCATCTGCGAGCGCGCCTACAGGCTCCTCACCGAGTCGGTGGGATTCGCGCCCGAAGACATAATTTTCGACCCCAACATCTTCGCCGTCGCCACCGGCATCGAGGAACACAACCGCTACAGCCTCGACTTCATCGAAGCTACCGCCGCGATCAAGGCGCGCATGCCGGCCGTGCATGTGAGCGGCGGGGTGAGCAACGTCTCGTTCTCGTTCCGCGGCAACGATGCGGTGCGCGAGGCCATGCACTCGGTGTTCCTCTATCACGCGATCCGCGCGGGTCTCACCATGGGCATCGTGAACGCCGGTCAGCTTGCGATCTACGAGGAAATTCCGCCGGACCTGCGGGAGTGCGTCGAGGATGTGATTCTGGCGCGGCGTGCCGACGCCACCGAACGCCTGCTCGAGATCGCGGAGCGTTTCAAGGGCGGCGGCGGGGTGAAGCGCATGGACGACCTCGAGTGGCGCAAGCTCCCCGTCGCCGAGCGCCTCAAGCACGCGCTCATCAAAGGCATCGATCAATTCGTCCTCGAGGACACCGAAGAGGCGCGACTTGAGACCGCGCGGCCGCTCGATGTGATCGAAGGCCCCCTCATGGACGGGATGAATGTGGTGGGCGACCTGTTCGGCGCGGGCAAGATGTTTCTCCCGCAGGTGGTCAAGTCGGCGCGCGTGATGAAAAAGGCGGTCTCGGTGCTCGTGCCCTATATCGAGCGCGGCAAAACGGGCGGCGCGCGTTCGAACGGCAAGGTGGTGATGGCCACCGTGAAAGGCGACGTGCATGACATCGGCAAGAACATCGTCGGCGTCGTCCTGCAGTGTAATAACTTCGAGGTCATCGATCTCGGGGTCATGGTCTCCTGCGAGAAAATCCTCGAGACCGCCGCGCGCGAGGGGGCGAGCCTGATCGGATTGTCCGGCCTCATCACGCCCTCGCTCGACGAAATGGTGCACGTCGCGAAAGAGATGCAACGGCTTGGGCTTGAGGTTCCGCTCCTGATCGGCGGCGCGACCACCTCCCCGGCGCACACCGCCGTCAAGATCGATCCGCAATATGAAGGCCCGGTGGTGTACGTCAAGGACGCCTCCCGTTCTGTCGGCGTCTGCCAGCAACTCGTGACGCCAGGGACGCGCGATGCGTACGTCGCGACGATCAAGGCCGAGCACGCCCGGCGCCGCGAGCAGCATCGCCACAAGAGTGCCAAGGCACCGCAGCTCTCGCTTGCTCAGGCACGCGCGCGCAAGTTCAAGATCGACTGGGCGCGCTATGTCCCGCCCGCGCCGCGCTTTCTGGGCCTCAAGACCTTCGACGATTACCCGCTCGAGGAGCTGGTCCCGTACATCGATTGGATGCCTTTTTTCAACGCCTGGGAGTTCGCCGGCAAATTCCCTGACGTGTTGACGGACCCCGTGGTGGGCGAGGCGGCAAGCAATCTGTACGCGGATGCGACCAACATGCTCGGGCAGTTGATTCGCGAGCGCTGGCTCAAGGCGCGTGCCGTCGTGGGGCTCTTTCCGGCGAACACCGTGGGCGATGATGACATCGAGGTATATGCGGACGAGTCGCGCACAGCGGCGTTTCTGAAGCTGCATCAGCTCAGGCAGCAGAAGGCCAAGTCGCAGGAGCAGGCGCAGCTTTGCCTGTCGGACTTCGTCGCTCCCGCTTCGAGTGGGCGCGCGGACTACGTCGGCGCGTTCGCAGTGACCACCGGAATCGGGATCGACGAGCAGGTCGCGCGCTTCGAGGCCGCGCACGACGACTACGGCAGCATCATGCTCAAGTCGCTCGCCGACCGATTGGCCGAGGCGCTCGCGGAGCGCATGCACGAGCGTGTGCGGCGCGATATCTGGGGCTATGCGGCAGAGGAGTCGCTCGACGTCCGGGCGCTGATCCGCGAGGAGTACCAGGGCATCAGGCCGGCCCCCGGATACCCCGCCTGCCCCGATCATACCGAGAAGGCGGTGCTCTGGCGGCTCCTCGACGCCGAGCGCACCACCGGCATACGGCTGACGGAGTCCTACGCCATGTTTCCCACCGCGGCCGTGAGCGGCTGGTATTTCTCGCACCCCGAGTCCCATTACTTCGGTGTCGGACAGATCGACCGCGAGCAAGTGACGAGCTACGCGCAGCGCAAGGGCGTCAGTCTCGACGAGATGGAGCGCTGGCTCGCGCCGAATCTCGGCTACGATCCGCAGGCGAGCCCGGCGGCCGATGCCGCCTGAGGGCTTGCCAAAGCCGATCCAAGATCATGCCCAAGTCCCGCGGATCGCCCATCAGCCTGACTCACTCGATTCGGATGCGCAGGTAGCTCTCATCCTCCGGGAAGCGCCCACCGGGCTCGATCATGAAGCCCAACATGCCTTTCGACCAGTCGGCCGAATCCGGGTACTGGCGGAACCAGTCCGTCACGACCAGCCGTTCCAAAATGCGCCATTCTTCTCCGCGCTTCTCCAAGCGGTCCACATAGCGGCCGGCACCGATCGCATCGAATTTGCCGTTCGGGCCGTTGATCCGGTGGAAACCGTAAAAATAGGACTCCGAGTCCGCGGTATTACCTCGAATCGTCATCAGAATATTGCAGATAAAATGCTGGCTCTGATCCATTGCCCGCATTTTCGGAAACGACCAAGCGATGAATTCCTCGAGATTTCCCGTGAACCCGAGATGCGTATCGACCACGTCGGGCCAATAGGCGCTGCGGAGCATCTCCGCATCGAGCCGATCGACTCCGCGACAATACCGATAAAGGCATTCGCGGATGGCTTCGCGATCTGCCACTTCATTCATAATCTTGCTGACTGGGGTCGTCATCGTCCGTCTCCTAATCCTTCTATGCATTGCCGGCCGGAGTGCTCGTGGTGTGCAGGATCTTCACGGGCAAACTGGCGTAGGCCCGTTGCAAGTAGCCGCGAATGCCTTAATTTCTCGTGCCTCCGGTCACCAGAGCCGCCTTTCCTTCCAGATACTTCGTCACGGCTCAAGCTCGGCGCGTCAAAGTGAGCGGCAGCTGCCGAATCGTGCGCGTCGCCACAGTCGGCAGGTACTGGAGCGCCTCGGCCGGCACTGCGAGCCTGATGTCGGCGAGGCGCCGCGTTATTTCGCGCGCCGCAACCTTGATTTCCATGCGCGCGAGCGACGCGCCGATGCAGCGGTGGACGCCGACACCGAACGCCAGGTGCTTGCCGAGATCGCTGCGGTTCAGATCAAAGCGCCGCGGACACTCGAACACCGACTCGTCATCGTTCCCGGAGGCATAGAGAACAAGTAGGTGTGCTCGATTGGGCAGCAGCCGGCCGCCGAGCTCCACCTCGCGCGTCGTCATCTTGGCTAGCCCGCGGACGGGGGGTTCGATCCGCAGCAACTCCTCGACGAAGCGAGCGAGAAGACGGTCGTCGTCGATCGAATCTCGCAGCATCTTGGCAACGTCCGGTCGGGTCGCCAGGACGAAAAGCAGATTGCCGACCGCAGTCGCGGTCGTTTCGTTGCCGGCAATGATCAGCGCACGGATCAACGACACCGCCTCCTGGAAAGTGAGTCTGCCGCCATCGTCCAGTTGCGCGTGCACGATGTCCGAGATCATATCCTCGCGCCGCTGGTGTTCGCGCGCCCTCATCTCGGCGATGATGAAGTTCTGCAGATCGCAAATCTGTACGGCATTCTCGAGCATCTGCTGGCGGTCTTGCATATGCGAGATCTGAGCGGTGATGGCCTGTGACCACCTTTGGATCTTGTTCGCGTTGACCTGGTGAATGCCCAGTTGCTCGCAGATGACCGCGATGGTCAGCGGGACGGCGAAGTCGTTCACGCCATCCGCGAGTTCGCCCTTCGCAGCCTTGTCGGCAAGCTTCTCGATCAGGTTCACGACGATCGCGGTGATGCCTGGCTCGAGCGTCGCCACGCGGTGGGCCGTGAAGGCCTGCTCCATCAAGCGGCGGACTCGTGTGTGTGCGGGCGGATCGTCCTTGATCGCGTCGGGGAAAAAGCCGCCGCCGTCGCGCTCGAGAATCTGCTTGAACTCCTCGAAGTGGCCGCTGGCGTACAAGGCTTCGTAGCCGAGCTTGTCCGAGAACGTAAGCGGATCGCGCAGCACCGCCACCACGTCATCGTAACGAGAGACAAGGTACATGCCGATCTTCTCGTCGTAGTAGACCGGATCCTGCTTACGCATGGACCGATAAAATTCGCTCGGTTGTGCCACGATGAGCGGGTCCGTCAGAGACGCGCCACCGAGCGGCGGGCCGGCGCTCATGCCGGCGGGACAGGCGCTCGGTGCGAGGGCCGCGGCCTTCACTTCCATGCTTTTCTCCTGAAATCCACCTCTACCTTAGGTCTCGCGAGTTCGCCGACGCAAGTTGAAACACGCGTTTCATGCGCCTGGCGCATTGCGCGAGGGGGGGAGCTATGGTTCGATCGGCGCGTGCGGATCATGCGGGAGAGGGTATGTGTAGCGAGGACATCGTGCAAATCATCAATGTCATCAACCTATATCCGGTTGCTGTCGACAATGCGCTCGGGGGTCGCCGCACTCCATGCCGAGAGTAGTGAGGTTCCACCAGCTCGGGGGTCCCGAGGTGCTGCGCATCGACCAACTCGAGATCGATGCGCCGAAGCCAGCCGAGGCGCGCATCGCGGTCGGTGCGATCGGGCTGAATCGCGCGGAGTGCATGTTTCGCCACGGCGTCATGGGGCTGCCAAGACTCCCGAGCAAGATCGGTTATGAAGCTGCCGGCGTAATCGAAGCGATAGGCGGCGATGTAGAAGGATTCGATGTCGGCGACAAGGTGGCCCTGCTGCCAGGACTCTCCATGGAAGAGTATGGCGCCTGTGCGGACACGGTGTTGTATCCCGCAAACATGCTGATAAAGCAGCCCGAGAATCTATCTGCGGAAATCTCTGCTGCGGCCTGGATGCAATATCTAACGGCTTACGCGATCGTGGGCGTCGCCCACGCGCAGCGTGCTGAGCCTGTGGTAATCACGGCCGCGTCTTCGTCCGTAGGGTTGGCGGCGATTGAGATTGCCAATCTGATCGGAGCCATGCCTATTGCAGTCACGCGAACTCGCGCGAAGGTAGCCGCGTTGCTCGATCATGGGGCGCGCCATGTGATCGTCAGCGATGAGAACAACCTCGTCGAGGGCGTCAGAAATCAGTGAGCGCATTGCCACTTCCGCAAATCATGCTGAAAGGGCTTACCATCCGCGGCTATGCCATGAACGGCTTTATGGCTGATGCGAAAAACCGGTGCCGGGCGCTGGAGTTCGTCTACTTCGGGCTGGGGACCGGCAAGCTGAATCCGGTCATCGATCGGATGTTCGCGCTCGAGAACATCGTCCAGGCATATCGTTACCTGGAAAGCAACGCGCAGGTCGGAAAGGTTATCGTGCAGACTCGCTGATGCACCTGTTATTATCAAGCATGCTGGCGGTGGACCACGACGCATCGGCGAAGTCGTTAACTATATTGTCCCATCGAACGTCCGATTTCGCGCCATGCGGTCGATCACACAGATGAGCACGATCCCCCTCCAACACGGCATCTTCATGGCGCCGTACCATGATGTCGATGAGAGCCCGACGATCGCGCTTCGGCGCGATATCGAGCTCGTTGGGTATTTGGATGGGCTCGGTTTCAAGGAGGCGTGGTTCGGCGAGCACCATTCTACGGGGTGGGAAGTGATCAGCTCGCCCGAACTCATGATCGCCGCCGCGGCCGAGAACACCAAGCACATTAGACTTGGCACGGGAGTGGTCTCGCTGCCGTATCACAATCCACTGATGGTCGCGAATCGGATCATCCAGCTGGATCATATGACCATGGGTCGGGTGATGTTCGGTGCGGGGCCCGGTTTACTGCCGACAGACGCCACCATGCTGGGCGTCGACATCAAGTCCCAGCGCGACATGATGGTCGAGGCGCTGGAGGTCATCCTGCCGCTGCTGCGCGGCGAAGAGGTTACCCATAAGTCCTCCTGGTTCAACTTGAATCGGGCGCGTACCCATCTTTTGCCCTATACCTATCCCCATCCCGAAGTGGCCGTGGCCAGCGCGATCACACCCAGTGGTGGCATGCTGGCCGGCCGTCTGGGGCTCGGCATGCTGTGCGTGGCGGCGACCGAGACCGCCGGCTTTGACGTGCTCGGGGAGAACTGGAAAGTGGCCAACGCGGTCGCTGCCGAGCACGGCAACACCATGGACCCGAGACGCCTGCGGCTCGTGGCGCCAATGCATATCGCCGCAACGCGCGAGCAGGCCCGCGCCGATGTCGCCCACGGGCTCGGGCGCTGGTGCGAGTACTTCGATCGCGTGGCTCCGAAAGGCATGGGCGGTTTAGTGGACCGAGGTGATCCGGTGGATCTGTTGGTCGACGCGGGCCGCGCGGCGATCGGCACGCCCGCGGATGCGATCGCCATGATGGAGAAACTGTTGGCAAAACAGGGCGAGTTTGGCGTCATGCTGCTCCAGGCCCACAACTGGGCCGAATGGGAACAAACCAAGAAGTCCTACGAGCTCTACGCGCGCTTCGTCATGCCGCACTTCACGGGCGCAAACCGCAATCGGATTTCCTCCTATGACCGCTTGCGCGAGGACTTCGCGCCGCTTCAAGCGGAACGCCAAAAGGGCGTCGACCAAGCTTTTGCGAAATGGAGCGACCGAGATTCCTCCAAGCATCGCCCGTGAGCGCGGCCGAACGAAGGCGGGCCTCGGCCCTGCGCCCGCCGGCATCGCCCTAGCCAAAAACTGTCCGGCGCACTCCTTGCCGTAACCCGACGCGCCGCCTGTGATCAGTACCACTTTGTTCTCGAAGGGCGCAGCACTCACGCGCTATCGCCCTCGGCTTCATGAGAGACGGCATTCCACTTTTCCCAGTTGTCGAGCCGTTTGCGGTACTCGGAGCGGAGAATGGGTAAGCCGGTGGAGCCGAAGAAAATGCGCAGCGGCGGATCCTTAGCGTCGACGACTTTAAGCATCGCGGGGCCCGTTGAGGCCGGATCGGCCGGGAGCACTTTACCGCGGATCGCGCGCACCGCGGCCCGGCCGCTCTCATAGGCCGGAAGGTGCGCGGCATGCCTGGCTGAAGCGCCCTCCCAATCGGTAGCGAAGCCGCCCGGTTCGACGATGGTCACCTTGATTCCGAAGCCCGTCACTTCGGCGGCGAGGGACTGGCTGAAACCCTCGAGCCCCCATTTGGAGGCGTGATACAAGCCGACGCCCGGGAATGCGGTAAGGCCGCCGATCGACGAGATCTGGATGATATGACCGCTGCGCTGGGCGCGCATGATGGGTAATGCGGCCTGCGTTACCCATAGCGCGCCAAAGAGATTGGTGTCGATCTGCGCGCGGGCTTCCGTGTCGCTGACCTCCTCGAGGGCTCCGAAGAGCACGTACCCTGCATTGTTGATCACCACGTCAAGACGGCCGAAGCGTGAGTGAGCTTCCGTGACGGCAGCACGAACTTCGGTCCTGTCCGTTACATCCAATGTCATCGCTGAGATTCGATCACCGTATCGCTCGACAAGCGGCGCGAGTGTCTTCACATCCCGTGCCGTTGCGGCGACCCGGTCGCCGCGTGCCAATGCCGACTCCGCCCAGACGCGCCCGAAGCCCTTGGACGTGCCCGTGATGAACCACACTTTGCTTTCCATCTGAAATCCCTGGCCGGCGACGGCGCTAGCTTATAGAGTCGGCCGGAATCATGGAACAGATCCATCCGCTGAACTAATATGCCCACGAATCCATCGAGGTTGTCGGCATGAATTGTGAGCACAACGAGCGGACGCAAGGTCTCATTGCCCGACTCGAAAATTTCATGGATGCGCATGTATATCCCGCCGAGGGCGTATACCAGGAACAGATGGCGGGCTTCGGCACGGACCGCTGGCGCGTTCCCCGGAGGAGCCGGAGTCACCTCCGATCCCGGCCTCGCTCGGATGTACGCGGGGTTGCGCACGATGCGCATCGTCGACGGTCCGGACGAGGTGCATGCGCGCGCGATTGCCCGCGCAGAATTCAAGAAGTATCTCGTCCGCTGAACGTCCCGGATGGCCCACTGCCATGAGTAATACCGACAAGCAACCGCCAAGCAGCATGGGCCAGAGCTGGACGGAAGCAAATGCAGGTACTGCGCCGATACGCGACCCGCAATGGGGCGGCGAAGGCCTGTTGGCGCGCTGGATGGAGGCTCACGTCGAGGGTTTCAGGGGGCCTGTCGCCATGGAGCAGTTCAAAGGCGGTCAGTCGAACCCGACATACAAGCTGGTCACCCCGACCAAGGCCTATGTGCTGCGGCGCAAGCCGGCCGGCCCGCTCCTGAAGTCGGCGCACGCGGTCGATCGCGAATATCGCGTCATTTGCGCCCTTCATCGTCAAGGGTTTCCGGTGCCTCGCGCTCACGGTCTGTGCACGGACGACGCCGTGATCGGCAGCTGGTTTTTCGTCATGGATTTCGTCGATGGAAAGATATTTTGGGACACTTCATTTCCCGAAGTGCCGCGTGCCGAGCGTCGGGCTTATTTCGTTGCAATGAACGAGGTATTGGCCCGCCTGCACGGTCTGAATCCGGATGCGATCGGTCTCGGCGATTTCGGCCCGGGTGGAAGTTACCTCAAGCGTCAGATCGCTCGCTGGACCAAGCAGTATCTATCGGATGAAATCGCAGGGCGGTTGCCTGCCATCGATCATCTCGTCGATTGGCTGCCCGCAAACATTCCTGCAGGCGAGCAGTCGGCAATCGTGCACGGCGATTTTCGCAGCGATAACCTGATTTTTGATGCCAACGAGGCTCGGGTAATCGCAGTGCTCGACTGGGAGCTCTCAACGCTTGGGGATCCGCTCGTCGATTTCTGCTTTCATGCCATGATGTATCGTGTTCCCGCAAACCTCATCAGCGGACTCGGCGGGGTCGACTTGGCTGCGAGCAACATTCCGACCGAGAAAGAGTACGTGGATCTTTATTGTGACAACACCCACCGCGGGGGTATCCCTCATTATGAGTTTTACTTGGCTTTCAACATGTTTCGTCTGACGGCGATCCTGCATGGCATCAAAGCCCGAGCACTGCGCGGTACCGCGAGCTCGCCACACGCCCTGGAGGCGAGTCGGCGTCTCGAGGAGCTCGGCACACTTGCCTGGGAACAGGCTCGTCGCGCCGCATGTGGTTGATGCCGCGAGCCAGTTGTCCGATGCAGAAGTGCGGGGTGCTATGCGAGCAATAATGTGCACAAAGCTCGGAGTTCCGGAGGACCTCGAGCTGCGCGAGGTTTCGACGCCGGGTACGTCAGCGGGAGAGGTATTGATTCGCGTGCACGCGGCAAGTGTGAACTTCCCGGATGGACTGATGATTGCCGGCCGCTACCAAAATACGTATCAAGTGCCCTTCACGCCCGGCCATGAGGTGTCGGGAATCGTGGAGGCCGTGGGCGTTGGCGTGCGCGAGATCTCGGTCGGAGATCGCGTGGTCGCCTTTACGGGTTGCGGCGGTTTTGCCGAGTATGTCGCTGTAGCGGCCGGGTCAGTCGTTCGCTTGGCCGGAACGATCGATCTCGACGAAGCAGCAGCATTCGGCTCCGTCTATGGGACGACGCATCACGCCTACAGGCAGCGGGCCGAACTGCAATCGGGAGAGACCGTGCTGGTGCTCGGTGCAGGAGGCGGCGTCGGATTGGCGGCGGTGGAACTAGGCAAGCTGCTCGGCGCCCGTGTCATTGCCGCCGCTTCCACGGATATCAAGCTCGATCTCGCACGCGCACGCGGTGCGGACGACCTGGTCAACTACGGTACGGGGGATTTACGCAGGCAGCTCAAAGCAATTACCGAAAGGGGACCCGATGTGGTCTATGACCCGATTGGTGGCGCACTGACCGAACAGGCTTTTCGTTCGCTTGCGTGGAACGGTCGCTATCTCGTGATCGGCTTTGCTTCGGGTACGATTCCCTCGCTCCCACTCAATCTGGCATTGCTCAAGGGAGCGTCGGCGATCGGTGTCTTTTGGGGCGCTTTCATGCAAAAGGAGCCGCAGCGGCATCGGGAGAACCTGCGAGAGCTGTTCGGCTGGTTTGCCGAAGGCAAATTAAAACCCCATATCGGTCAGCGCTTCTCCCTTGGCGAGGTCCCTCGCGCCATTCGCTTGATGCAGGACGGTCGCGCGTTGGGGAAGATCATCATCTCGATGGATCGAGGCTGACAATCCTTCAACGGAAGCCAGGAAGGACCTTTTTTGGCAAATGTCTCGGCGTACTGCGCGTAGGCCCTCCGAGCGCCGGATTTGATTCGCTCATGGCAACCGGGAAAAGCAATTGCGCACTTCCTGCACGAACAGCTCAGGTTGTTCGAAGGCCGCGAAATGCCCTCCGCGGTCAACCTTGTTCCAATACATGAGGTTGCGATAGAACCTCTCAGTCCAACGGCGCGCGGCAGGTATGATTTCCTTCGGAAAGATGCTGCAACCGACCGGCAGCTCGAGGATCGTGGGAGAGAATGCCTTGCGGAAACTCTCCCAATACAATCTTGCCGATGAAGCGCCGGTGCCGGGAAGCCAGTACAACATGATGTTGTCCAGCAAGGCATCGGTCGTGAAGAGGCCATCCGGATCTCCTTCGCAGTCCGACCAGAAATGGAATTTCTCGTAGATCCACGCGGCTTGGGCAATCGGCGAGTCGACCAACCCGTAACCCATTGTCTGCGGACGTGTGGCTTGAAGACGGGCATAGCCGTTTTCAGTCCGATTGTAGAGTTCCAGCGCTCTCAAGGCCGCCTGCTCCTCGGCATCGAGCTCGCCGCGCTCCGCAGCAGGCGGGATGACGAGCGGCATATTCAGGTGAATGCCCGCCAGCTGCGGAGGCGCGAGCTTGGCCATGGCGATGCTTACGGCCGCGCCCCAATCGCCACCTTGAGCCGCGTAGCGCTGATAACCAAGTTTCGCCATCAACGTGATCCAGGCTCGCGCGATCCGTTCGACGGTCCAACCCGGGCTCTCTGGTCTCTGCGAGAAACCATAGCCGGGCAGGCACGGAATCACGAGGTCAAATGCGATTTGGCCGGGTGCTCCCGTAACCAAGGGCTCGATCACCTTGTGAAATTCGATGATCGAACCCGGCCAGCCGTGGGTCAGCAGCAACGGCAGCGCATGCGCACGCTGCGAGCGAACATGGAGGAAGCGTATGAGGAGACCATCTATCTCCGTAGCATAGAGCCCGAACTTGTTGAGCATGGCTTCACAGCGGCGCCAGTCATAAGCACCCGCCCAATGTTGGATAAGGGCGCGCATTCGCGAGATGGGAACGCCTTGCGACCAGTCAGTCGCGGTCTCCGCCTCCGGCCACCGCGTACGTCTGAGGCGACGCTTCAAGGCATCGAGTTCCTCTTCGGGTATGGAGAGATGGAATTGTCGAACACTGCTCATCGAGCTATACCATTTGAAGGGACCGCGCATCCTCGCGGTTCCCCTCGCGGAATTCAATGATCGAAGGGCCCTCGTCGGTTGCCAGCAGATCTGATAAAGGAGCGCAGCGCTTCCCGAAATCATGAAGAGGAGTACTAAGCCGTAGTAGTGAACGGCGCCGAGGCGGACGTCAGCGGCCCAAGATCGATCCGCTGCCAATTTTCAGGAAGGGCACTCCCGCAATCAGTTAGGGGTTCCCTTCCGCGCACTGCCTCGCAGCGGGATCGGTTTAGCTGTCCTCTATGTATTTTGTGTATCAAAATCATGTTATTACGATAGATATCTCCAATGAACATAGGAAAAATCGCTGCGCTTCTGCGCCGCGAAACCGGGCCGCCCCGGCGCGTGCGCCGGAGCATCAGAGGTCAACGGTATAATCGTTCGTTGATACTGAAGAGGAATCGGTCTTCGAGTTGATTTTCGGTCTCGAGGCAGCGGGACTGCCGCTATCCTTCGTAGAGCTTACGGCGCGTCGAGAGCGCGCCTCTGACGCCGCACCCGATAGGGTCCGATTCTTGCGAGCCGGACCTTCCAGACTCGTGCTCGATGTTCCGCTCGTCTGCCGCCCGCGATTATCAAGAGGACTTGCGCTAAATGAATCAAAAAGCTGCGCCGCCGGTCGGCGAGCAGATCGTTGCTGAAAACTCGACTTGGATAGGCCCGCTGCGGGAAGAGATGGCGCGCGTCATCGTCGGCCAGAAGCATCTTGTCGACCGGCTGCTGATCGCGCTGCTCACCAACGGTCATGTGCTGTTGGAGGGCGTCCCCGGCCTCGCGAAGACCTTGACCTTGAAGACCTTGGCCAATTGCATATCCGTGCGCTTCAAGCGTCTGCAATTCACTCCGGACATGCTGCCGGCCGACATCGTCGGAACCATGATCTATAACCTGCAGGACGGGGCGTTTCGCACCAAGCATGGGCCGATATTCAGCAATCTCATCCTGGCAGACGAGATCAACCGCGCGCCTGCGAAGGTTCAAAGTGCGCTCCTGGAAGCCATGCAGGAGCGGCAGGTCACCATCGGCGACGAAACCTATCCGTTACCGGCGCCGTTCTTGGTTCTTGCGACGCAGAACCCGCTGGAGCAAGAAGGTACCTACCCGCTTCCGGAGGCGCAGATCGATCGGTTCATGATGAAAGTGATCGTCGATTATCCGACCCGGATCGAGGAGCGGGCGATTCTCGATGCGATGGCGACCACCGAGCCTATGACCGTGCCGCGCACGGTGGTTAGCGCCTCACAAGTCGTCGCTGCTCGCCACGTGGTCAACATGCTGTTCGTCGACGAGAAGGTTCGCGACTACATCGTAGATATCGTGCTCGCGACCCGACCGCCCATCGCGGCAGGGTTGAATTTGAACGGGTATGTTCAAAACGGCGCTTCGCCTCGTGCGACCATCGCGCTCACGCTGGCCGCACGAGCCATGGCATTTCTCAGCGGACGGCACTTCGTCACTCCACAGGACGTCAAGTCGGTTGCGATGGATGTGCTGCGCCATCGGGTGTCGGTGACCTACGAGGCCGAGGCCGAGAACGTCACTTCCGAGAATGTCGTTGAGAGAATCTTGAATACACTGCCGGTGCCGTGAGCGCAGAGAGCCTCCGCATGGCCGACGCCAAGAAATCGACCAAGGCGATGCGCAGCGATATGCGGCAGCTGGAGATCCGCACTCGCCGCATGGTGGATGACAGCATGGCGGGCGCCTATCACTCGGTCTTCAAGGGTCGGGGAATGGATTTCGACGAGGTGCGCGAATACAGCCCGGGGGACGAGGTCCGGACCATCGACTGGAACGTCACGGCGCGTGCTGGACGTACATTCGTCAAGAAGTTCACGGAGGAGCGCGAGCTCACGCTATTTCTGGTGGTAGACATCAGTGCTTCGGGAAATTTCGGATCGGGCGCGATGGCCAAACGCGATCTTGCTGCTGAGGTGGCCAGCGTGCTGGCCTTCTCCGCGATTCGCAACAGCGATAAAGTCGGTTTGCTCTTGTACACAGACCGCATCGAACGATACTTGCCGCCGAAGAAAGGTCGCCGGCACGTGCTGCGCGTCGTGCGAGACATCCTCTACCACGAGCGGCGGAGCATCGGTACCGACACCGTGAAGATGCTCGACGTCGTGAATCACGTGCTGCACCGGCGCGCGGTGGTGTTCTTGATCTCGGATTTTGAAACGAATGGCGATGCGGATGCCGCCCGCTCCCAACTGCGCCGCGCCGTCCGCCAGACCAATCGTCGACACGACCTGATTGCGGTTCATATCGAAGATCCGCGCGAATTGGAGCTGCCGAACGTCGGAATCATCGCCCTGGAAGACGCGGAAAGCGGCGAAATCATCGAGCTCGACACGGCGCGCGCCGCGGTGCGGAAGCGGTTCAACGAGGTTTCTTTGGAGCGGGCGCTGCGCCTCCGGAACGATCTGCGGTCCGAGGGGGTCGACACCGTACAACTGCGGACAGATATGCCCTACATTCCTCCACTGCAGCGATTCTTCAAGGCGCGCGGCCGACCCCGCGTATGAAAGCCATTGTTCGCAGCCGCCGTGCCGCGCGAGGCTGTTCGTGGCTAGCGTTACTGGCAGGCTCCGGCCTGGCCGAATCCGCAGAGGATATCCGCGACATTCGAGGCCCCAAGGCGGTTCCGGGGTCTTGGCTGCTGCCTGCCGTGCTTGCGGGCGCGATCGTCGTGGCTGTTTGCGCCTATACCGTCTGGCGTCGGCGTCATCGCGGAGCTCGCCGCCGGGATCTCACGATATCGGAGCAGGCCCTCGAGCGTCTGGAGAGAACCCGGCCTCTGATGCGGCCCGCCACGGCGCGGGAATTCGGGATCGCCGCTTCCGAGGTGATACGAAACTACGTCGAGAAGCGCTTCGACGTCATCGCCACACAGCGAACCACGGAGGAGTTTCTGCAAGCGCTGCTGCAGGACTCGAACGAGGCGCTGGCGCGTCACCGTGAGCTGCTTGCGGAGTTCCTGCAGCAGTGCGATTTCGTCAAATTTGCGGGGGCTTCGCTGGGCGTTGCGGACATGGAGTCGCTTTTCCGAAGCGCTCGCGGTTTCGTGCTCGAGACCGGCGAGCGACCCGTCGCATGATTCGTTTTCTTCAGCCGGAGTGGTTCTGGGCGCTTGCCGCGCTGCCGCTCGTCGTTCTGTGGAGAGGCCGGCGGGGCCCGGTCGCCGCCGTCGAATATTCCGATGTCAGTCTCGCGCGAGATGTCGCGCGCGGAACTCGGAGTCGGATCGGCGGGGTGGTGTGGTTGCTGCCGATCATCGCAGCGGCTCTCATGGTCGTCGGTTTGGCCCGACCGCAGCGTACCCACAGTCGCACTGAAGTCACGGCCAACGGAATAGACATCGTTCTCGGACTGGACGTTTCGGGGTCGATGCAAGCGCTCGATTTCACGGTCGACAACTACCGCGTCAACCGCATTGCCGTGGTGAAGTCGGTCGTCTCGAGGTTCATCGACGAGCGCCCCAATGACCGCATCGGTCTGATCGCATTTGCGGCGGCCCCATATATCGTGAGTCCGCTCACCCTGGACCACGATTGGCTCCTGCAAAATCTCGAGCGTATCAACGTCGGCATCGGAGACGACGGTACCGCAATCGGCTCAGCCATCGCCGCAGCCGTGAATCATCTGCGCACGACGACGGCAAAATCCAAGGTAGTGATTCTTCTGACGGATGGCGTCAACAACAGTGGAAAAATATCGCCGCTAGCCGCGGCGGAGGCGGCCCGGGCCCTGGGCGTCCGGGTGTACACCATCGGCGTCGGTGTGCGCGGGAAGGCGCCGATTCCCGTCAGGGACGAAGCGGGCAAGATTCACGTGATCATGGCGAATGTCGACGTCGATGAAAAGACACTGCAGGCGGTGGCCAATGAAACCGGCGGGCAGTTCTATCGAGCGACCGATACGAATTCGCTGCAGAAAATTTACGACCAGATCAATCGTTACGAAACCTCGGCGCAGACCATTCAGAAATTCGAGCACGTGGAAGAGCTCTATAGTTGGACCCTGTTTCCGTCGCTGGGCTTGCTTGGACTCGGCGTGCTTTTGCAGCAAACGAGGTTTCGCAGGTTACCGTGAAGTTCAGCGATCCATATTGGCTGCCGGCGGGGTTTCTGACGTGCGTCGTGCTCGTCGGAATCTGGCGTCGGTACGACGTTCGCCAGCAGGCGGCGCTTGCTAGGTTCGTCGCGCCGCATCTGCGACGCAAGCTCACGGGCTCAGTGTCGGGGGTGCGCCGCTTCATACAGCGAGTCCTGTTCTTAGCTTCGATCCTGTGTCTTTTCGCGGCGCTCGCTGGTCCATTGATCGGATATCACTGGGAGAAAATCAGCCGTCGCGGCAACGAGGTGGTTTTCGCGATCGACACATCGCGAAGTATGTTGACTCCCGATGTGAAGCCCAGCCGCTTGACGCGCGCGAAGCTGGCGATCGATGACATGGCAAGGCAATTGGATGGCGACGGGATCGGCATCGTGGCATTCGCGGGCACCGCTTTTCTCGTCTGTCCACTGACGCTCGATTATGGCGCGTTCCACCAGTCGCTGGACGCGATCGACGTCAATACAATTCCGCGCGGCGGCACCAATATCTCGAGCGCCATTCAAGCCGCGCGCGCGGCGCTTCGCCGTCGTCCTGGAAGCGACAGGATCCTGATACTGGTAACGGACGGCGAGAATCTCGAAGGGGACGCCTTGACCGCGGCCAAAGAGGCAGCGAGAGAGGACGGCCTGAAGATCTACACGGTCGGCATCGGTACCGCGGAGGGCGATCTCATCCCCTTACCGTGGAATCAGGGGGGCGGCTTCGTCAAGGATGAGACGGGCGCCTTGGTAAAATCTCATCTCGATGAGGCGGGACTCCGGGCTATCGCCTCCGCCACGGGGGGCGCCTACGTGCACCTTGGGGGCCAGGGTGAGGATTTTGAGGCGTTTCTGAGAACAGTATTCGGTGCGGTGTCGAAGCATGACTTGCTCTACAGACAACAAAAGATCTACACACAGCGCTATCAATGGCCGCTGGCGGCGTCCTTGGTGATGCTGTTGGCGAGCCTCTTGGTCGGCACGCGCCGCTCGAGCCGCAGGCGAGCGGCAGCGATGTCTCGCGCGGTCGCCGTGTCGGCCGTGGCGGGGATGCTGGTCATTCCGGTACGATCCGAGAGCGCCGGAGAGGCCGATGCCTCCGGCGGAACGGCCGATGCCAAGGCGCCGCTCGTGGAATACAACGCGGGTACCTCTGCATATCGAGCGGGTCAGTTTCCCCAGGCGACTCAGGCTTTCCAAAAATCGATCAAGGTCGCACCCGCGAGCGACGCAAAGCGCTTGGCGGACCAGGAGGATGCTTACTACAACCTCGGTAATGCGCTGTATCGGGCAGGTCAGCAGTTCGAAAAATCCGCACCGCAGGAGGCCATAGGAAAATGGACCGAGGCACTCAAGGCATACGATACGGCGTTGCAACTGAGGGGCGATGACGCCGATAGCAAATACAACCGCGATTTCGTCCAGCGGAAGATCGATGCGCTCCGGCAGCCACCCAATCAGGGCGGGGGCGGCGGCCAAGGACAAGGGCACGGACAAGGGCAGTCTCGAGGCCAACCTCCGCCCCAAGGGCAGCCGCCGCCCCAAGGGCAGCCGCCGCCTCAGGGACAGCCGCCATCCCAGGGACAGCCGCCGCCTCAGGGGTCGCCGCCGCAAAACTCCCGGAGTGATTCACCGCCGCCAAGTCAGCAGGCGAACCCGCCGCGCAATGTCACTGCGCCAAATCAACCGCCGCCGAGCGCGGGGCAGGGGGAGCCTTCGCAAGGTGAGCCCGCGTCCGGACAAATGAGCGTTGAAGAAGCACGCGAACTCTTGGACTCCGCCAAATCGGACGAGCACCACTCGCTCGGCGTGCCGGCAGGCGCGCGTGATCCGAACGATGCGCCGGATAAAGCGTTCAAGAACTGGTGATGCGGACTTCGCATATGCGCTGGACCAAGGTGATAGTCGCGATCTTCGGCCTGCTTGCTCCCGCCGCATACGCGATGGCGCAGGCGGGGCTGGCCTACGAAACAATACAGCCTGAGCACATCAGGCTGGGAGAATCGGCGACCCTCCGGGTCACGAGCCTGGACGGTGATCTGCCAAGCGTTCCGTTGCCGGTCGTCTCCGGGCTCTCATTCGAGGTGATAGGGCGTTCGCAGGGCCTCGAGTTCGTCAATGGGACTTCGATTCCCTCGACGTCCATCCTGATCCGCGTCACGCCGCAGATGGCGGGCATATTCAGCATCCCCGGACTATCCCCAAAATCAGAACCGCTCGTTCTCGACGTGGTCAGCGAGCAAGATCTCAATCCTTCCGCCCTGATCAAACCCAAACCGCCGCCGACACCGCCGCTGCTGGCGACTACTCCGCTCCCGAAAGGCGTCGAGCTGAAAGCCGGAGGCGGGGCGTTCGTCCAATTGGTCATTCCAACGCGCGCCGTCTACGTGGGCGAAAGCGTGCCGGTCGATATCGAAGTGGGCGTACGCCCGGGGATCGTCACCTCTTTGAATGGCTTGCCCACGCTCAATGGCGGTGAATTCACGCTCAACAATCTATCGAGGCAACCCGAACGCCGCGACAAGGTCATCGACGGCAGCCCCTTCCTCGTCATGACTTGGCACAGCGTGATCGCGGCGGTAAAGCCGGGCGATTTCTCTTTGTCGGTGGACACCCCGCTCAGTGTGAAAGTCAACACGCGCTCGGCGGAAGACATGGCTTTCGCGGCTTGGTTGGGCGGGCCGTTCTTGCAAAGTATGTACAACGGGATCGTTCCGAAGGACATCACGGTCGCGAGTCCCTCCACCGAGCTCAAAGTCTTGCCGCTTCCCACGGAGGGTCGGCCCAAGGACTTCAGCGGAGCCGTCGGCGACTTCCAAGTATCGAGCGACATTTCATCCGCCCGCGCTGCGGCGGGGGATCCACTCACTCTTCGACTGCATATCAGCGGTGTCGGTAATTTCGATCGCGTCGATTCAACGATGTTGGATCATCTCGATCATTGGAAAACCTACCCGGCGAAATCGTCCTTTACCCCGAGTGATGCGGTCGGATACAAGGGTGAGAAAGTGTTCGAACAACCGCTGATCGCGGCGCTGTCGGGCGAGCAATCGATCCCCGGACTCGACTTCAGTTATTTCAGTCCCAACACGCGACGTTACGAGCGCGCGCACACGTCCCCCATCAAAGTGATGATTGCCGCCTCGCTCGCCGATAGCTCGCTCAGCGCGCCGGCCGAGGCCGGGAGCCTCGACGGCGCCTCCACGAGCCGATCTGCTCAGGGCTTGCGTCCCGATCACCCGCAGCCGCAAAGCTCGGTGAGCGAGTTTAAACCGCTCTATTTCCGGGCACCGTTTCTGGCTGTTCCGGCAACCCTTGCGTTGATTCTCGCGGGGAGTTGGTTCGCTCTGCGCCCCAACCCCGCACGCGCCACGTCGAAAGCAGCCGAGCGCGCGCTCGCGCAGCTGGACGCGGCGGCGCGATCCGGTGATTCTTCATCATTCTTCGATGTGGCGCGAACGCTACTCCTGCAAACCTTCGCAGCGCGGTGGCAAATGTCCCCCGATCAAGTCACCTTGGCAGAGCTCAGGGCGCGGTTGGGCACGGCTGGCGAGGACATCGAACGGCTGTTCGCGCTCGCCGACGAAGCGAAGTATTCGGATTACGAGCCGGGTCGCACTGATTTTCCGCGCTGGCTCGGGCTGATTCGCGGCCAGCTCGCGGGCGAGAGGCACTGAATGCGCGCGCCAAGGATAGCGATGCTGATCGTGGGTCTCGCGCTCTGGGGCGGGCAGAGCCTCGCGGAGTCATCGCAGTCGCGGTACTCGGCAGATGGCCTTTACAACTTGGCTAACTCGTACGCGCGCGCCGGCAAGCCGGGACTGGCAGTCCTCAACTATGAGCGAGCCGCGCTGCTGGCGCCGAACGATGCAGATATCAATGCAAATCTGGAGTACGTCCGCACCGGCGCACGCGTGCCTCCGGAGCCGCGCAATCGTTTTGCACGCATCGTCGAAGCCGCTGGCCCAACCTTGTCGGCATGGGCCGGGGTTCTCGGAATTGCTCTTGCCGGCGGCGGACTGCTGGCCGGAAGAATTGTGGCGCGCTTTCGATGGGTTCGGTTCGGCGGGATCCTGCTCGGCGTCGTACTGATTACTCTGACCGTGTGCAACGCGATGCTGCTGTGGCCGCGAATGCACGAGGCGGTCATTCTCATCAACCAGACGCCCGCGCGCGTATCCCCAGTGCCCATGGGCGACACGGCGTTTGTATTGGCGGAAGCGGAGACCGTCACGGTGAGGGCCGAGCATGAGGATTTCATGCTCATTCGCACCCGCAACGGCCTCTCGGGATGGGTCGCTCGTGCAAATCTCGGCAGCGTCGTGCCGCGAGCCCGTTAGCCGGTGCGCTCCGCCACGATAACGGTCGTGGGCCGGTCGCGGGCCGCGAGATAATAGACAGGACTCACGAAAAGGAGTCCGACGATCCACGACAGATCGACGCCGCCCACCGCGCGAGCGATCGGGCCCGTGTAGAGATCGGTGGCGATGAACGGAATCTGCACGACGATCCCGAGTGCATAGCAGACGAGGGCGGGGATGTTGTACTTGCCGTAGACCCCACCGTCGAACGCAAAGAACGACGGGACATCGTAGTTGCCGAAGCGGACGAGATAATAGTCGACGAGATTCACGGCGGTCCAAGGTATCAACAGATACAGGAGCAGCTCGTTGAACTGGCTGTACAGAGTGAGAAAGTTGGATGCACCCTCAAGACCGATCAAGAGCGCCGTGAGAAACATGCCCGTGGTGATGACTGCACGCGCCCGCGCGGTGGCCCGCCAGTTCGCGAAGAACGTCTGCGCGAGTGTGATGATCGCGAGCGAGCCGCCGTAGAAGCAAATGGCCCCGGCGATCGCGACACCGGGGGCGAACAGCAGCACGATCGCGGTACTCGCACCGCCGGTGAGGCGCGAGAGCGCGGCGACGACGTCGCCGTCGACGACGGCGGGGCCGATCAGCGCGCCGAAGATCATAGGCAATACGGCGCCGAGCGTCGTGCCCCAGTAGCAGGACCAGAAGGCCTGGCGGGGGCCGGAGTCGGGTGGCAAGTAGCGCGAGTAGTCGGACACGTAGGGCGCGTATGCGAGCTGCCAAAGCGCACCCATCGAGACCATGCTGAAGAAGCCGACCGAGGAGAAGCTGCCTTGGGTCACGAACGTCGCCGGCAGCGGATGGATGAAAATGACCCAGACGTAGCATAAGAGCACCGCGCTCCCGGACACGTACGTCATCATGCGCGTGCAAAAGTGGATCAGGTCGTGGCCGTATATTGCCGCGCCCAGGCTGACGAGGCCGATGGCGAGGAGGCCCGCACGCTCGTCGATGCCGGGCAGGATAGCGTGCAAAGACTGGCTGCCTGTCACCAGAGCGGTTGCGGCATACCCGGCGTACATGAAGATCACGAGCGCAACGACGAACGCGGCGCCTTTCGCCCCGAATTGCCCCCGGCTCTGGACCATTTGCGGGACGCCGAGCCGCGGCCCTTGCGCCGCATGCAATGCCATGAATACCGTGCCGACGAGATTGCCGATGAGGATTGCCGTGACCCCGGAGAGAAACGATTGGCGGAACACCGTCGTGGCAAGCGCGCCGGTTACGACGGTCAACACATTCATGTTGGCGCCGAACCAGAGCGTGAATAGATGCCGCGCCTGACCGTGTCGCTGGTCGAGGGGGATCTGATAGATCGTGTGCTTTTCGACGCGCGTGAGCTGGTTCTGACCGGGCGGCAATTGAGCTTTTGCGGGACGGGTCATGCTGTGCGAGTTTATGCCATGATTGCGCCCGTGCACACTCCGAAGACCGACTATCCAGATTTCGGCCTGACAGCAGAGCAGAGGCGCGAAGCGGTCTTCGGGCACCGCTATGAGCGTGCCGGGATGAGCGACGGAGTCGGCGAGATCTGGGGCTATACGGACGCACTTGCGTATGCTCCCGGGGCGACCGTACGTCTGCACGTGAGCTCGACGACGCCAAGCTGCGAGGTTTCCATCGTCCGCGACGCTGCGAATGCATCGCCGGTGTTGACTCGCAAGCTCACAGGCGCACGCTGGCAAGACACGCCCGATCAGTGCTCCGTCGTCGGCTGCGGCTGGAATCCGTCGCTGGAGTTTCGCGTCGACGAGGATTGGCCATCCGGGGCCTATCGAGTGACCTTGACGACGCGGAGTCGCGACGGCGCGCCGCTCCGCTCTCACCATCTATTCATCGTGCGGCCACGTGCGGGCAAGAAGCCGCAGCGCGTTCTGCAGATCGCGGCTACGGGAAGCTGGACCGCCTACAACACCTGGGGAGGCTCCAACCACTATCAGGGCATCACCGGCCCAAAGCGTAACCAGTACGCGACGACAGTCAGCATCGAGCGGCCCTGGTGCCGGGGCTTCGTCGTCCTGCCCGAGGATGCGCCGCGCGTGCCGCTCGAGATTTCTCTACCGCCCGAAACTGCGCCGCGTTATCCGCACCTCGAGTGGGCGTACGCGAGCGGTTACTCCAACAAGTACGCTTCGGCCGGATGGGCGAGCTACGATCGGCATTTTTTTCACTGGGCGGAGCGGGCCGGATTTGCCGTCGATCTCGCGAGTCAACACGAATTGCATTTCGACCCCGGGATCCTCGAAGGCTACGACTGCGTGGTCTGCGTGGGACACGATGAATACTGGACGTGGGAAATGCGCGACGCGATCGATGAGTATCTCGAGCGCGGCGGACGCGTAGCGCGATTTGCCGGCAACTTCATGTGGCAGACCCGCCTCGAGAGCGGCGGCAAGCGGCAGGTCTGCTACAAGTACCGGGCGCGTGCCGAGGACCCGGTGTTCAAGTCCGAAGATCCCTCGCGGACCGCCGGCTCCTGGGAGGCACAGGAGATCGGGCGCCCGGGGGCCAAGACCTTCGGTCTCAATGCGACCAGCGGCCTCTACGCAGGATGGGGAGGCTGCGCGCCCCGCGGCGTTCGCGGCTTCCCGGTATACCGGCCCGAGCACTGGGCATTCGCCGGAACCGGGGTTTATTACGGCGATTTGTTAGGCGCCGACGGCCATGCCTTCGGATATGAGGTCGACGGGTTGGACTACATCATCCGCGGCGGCCTGCCCGAGCCCACCGAGTCGAGCGGGGCGCCCGACGGCCTGCAGATTCTCGCCCTTGGTATGTCTTCGCTCAAGGAAGAGCCGATCCATCTCCCCGCCGACGATCGATTCTTGTCCGATGACGACGCGAGATTTGTCGCCGAGATTCTGGTGGGCACGGGCGGCGATGCGGCGGTGGACCGGGTAAAGCGGGGCACCGGCATGATCGTGAATTTCCCGCGCGGCCGCGGTGAAGTGTTTCACGCCGGAAGCTGCGAATGGGTCGCCGCGCTCTCGAGGCGCGATGCCATGGTCGAGCGCGTAACCACGAACGTGCTTGCACGGTACCTGACCCGCTGAAAATCAGGCGCCTCCGCTATCCGTTCTGTGCCCGTCAGTTCAACAGTCCGAACACCGCGACGCCGGAGCGAGTTCCGACGTAAACCTTGCCGTTCGCGATGGTGGGCGTGATGTATTTGTTGCCGGCGCCGAACTGATCGCGGCCATTCGCCGCCTGGTTACTGTTGTAGAGCTCGGTCGCGAGATTGGCTGCCGTGAATGCGTGCAGCACGGCGGGTGTCGCGTTCTCGACGGCCCAGACGATGCCGTTGCTCGAGCCATTGGCCGACACCGCCGGCGCCGTGCCGGGGTAGCCGAAGCTCATGCTCGTTTGCGATGTCGGCGTCGTGCCGAGCAAAGCCTTCTGAATACCGAATGCCTTCAAAGTGCTGCCGACATCGCCGTAATAGACGCTTCCCTGGAAGTAGGCCGGGGTCGCCCAGACGCCCCCTGGTAGAGCTCCGGGCATGTCCTCCCAGATCGCATTATTCGACATGGAGAACTTGCCCATGTTGGCCCGGTTGATGACGTACAGGTGTCCGTCCTTGCCGGCACCCACCGCCAGTTGCCGCACGACGCCCGTGGAATCCGTCTGATCCGGCAGCAGCATCGGTCCGCCCGATCCCAAGTCGACATCACCGTTTGATTCGGCGACCGTGTTGTCCATGTCGAAGTAGTCCGTCACTTGCAGCGGGCTCGTGCTCGACAGCTTGATGAATGCATTCCCGTAGTCGCCCTGCAACGGAAAGCCGCTTGCGTCGAGGGTCGTATCGAAGGTGCCGTTTGCGACCAGCGCGTAGATATTCCCCGTGCTGTCGGCAGCCATACCGCCGCCGGAACTCCAGATGGCCCCGTCGGAGCCGTTCGGAGTGACATTCAGCACCTGTGTCTGTGCCAGCGTCGATTGATCGTAGCCGATGATCCAACCGTTATAGGGGGCATCGTCGCAATGCGAGGCCCAGGCGGTATAGAGCGTCCCGTTCACGAGCAAAAGACCGGCACGCTCTTTGTATTGCGCGGGATCGAACGATGTGGTGCCAATGCTGTTATTCCCCGTGCCGGGATACGTCGCCTGAATAACCACGGGGCTGTTCGGCAGCTCGGCCAAGGTAACCAGGTCAAGCGCATGCAGCCGCTGGTGGTAACCACCACTCGCATCTTTCGACATGGCCACGACGTATATCGTCCCATGGGCTCCGGCGCTGCGGTCGATGACGGGCGTCGATGTGATGCCGATTTGCGGGGTCACTTGACCGCATCCACGGGTATCGCTCGGCGTTTCCCCGGACCCGAGCACACTCACGTGGCCGAGAGGTGCACCCGTATCCGCATCGTACGAATAGACCGAGTCGTTCTCGGTGACGATGTAGACCACATTGTGCAATGTACCGTTCACGCTCAAGCCCGAAGCAATCAGCGGCTGGCCGTCGACGAGTCCATCGGCCGCGAGCACACGCAACAACCCGAACTGCGTCGAGGTGACCGTGGCGGGCGTGAGGATGATCTCCGTGAGATTTTGACCCGAGCGCGAGTTGTCATTGTGGTAGGTGAGCACGTCCGTCGTAGAGGTTGCCGCAGTAACGGTCAGCGTGGCGGCAGTACTCGTGATCGTACTGACGGAGTTCGTTATCGTCACCTTGAAGGTTGCACCATTATCCGTGCTCGCGGCCGCAGGGGTCGTGTAGCTGCCGGCCGTCGCTCCCGTGATCGCGGTCCCGTTCTTGAGCCACTGATACGTGAGGGGTGCCGTACCGGTAGCGACCACGCTGAAGGTGGCGGAGTGACCCACCGTCACAGTTTGGCTCGTGGGCTGTGTCACGATCGCGGGCGCAACAGCGGCTGCGTTCACAGTGAGCGTCACGCCGTTACTCGTGATGGACCCTACGGAATTGGTGACTGTCACCTCGAAGGTTGCACCATTGTCGGTGCTCGCAGCCGCCGGGGTTGTGTAACTGCTGTTCGTCGCCCCGGTGATCGCTGTTCCGCTCCTTTGCCACTGATAAGCGAGCGGCGCGGTGCCCGTTGCGGTCACACTGAAGGTTGCGGTCTCACCGACGCTGACACTCTGCGAGGTCGGTTGCGCCGTGATCTTGGGCGCTTGCGGCGCGTCGCCGTTATCGGACGAGCCACAGGCTCCGAGAAGAAGCAAGGCGGCGAGGCTGAGAGATCTCCACATCGAAATCAATGAAGACTCCATCCCGGAGGTATCGGAGATGCGAATGTAGAGGTCCTCCAGGTACGCTGGCTAGTGTCGCAGATTGGGTGCAATCTATCCGGTGACATAATGCGAACTGCTCACGGTTATCGCCTTTTGAGGGGAATGGATGACATGAAGTATCTCTCGGTTGCCGAAGCACGCAAGCTGCCGGGTCTGCGCTTGGTGCTGACCGCGAACATGCCGGGTCCGTGGGGCGAGGCGGCCAAGGCTGTGCTGTCCGCGCGGGGCGTGAGTTATGTCCCGGTGGCGCAAGCGGCCATGGAGTCGAACGAGGAACTCTATGCATGGACGGGGGTGCGCAATGCACCGGTCGCCGTGTTCGACGACGAGCCGGCGCAGAGCACGTGGCTCGATATATTGTTGCTGGCAGAACGCCTTGGATCGGGCCCATCCCTGCTGCCCGGCGATCCGCTCGATCGCGCCCTGGTGCTGGGCTTATCCACCGAAATCTGCGGATCCGACGGCTTCGGCTGGTCACGGCGGCTCGAATTGATGGGGCGAGCTTCAACGCAGAGCCCGCCCAGTGCCGGCTCCTTCGACATGGCCAGAATGATCCGCTCTTACGGAGTGAGGCCCGAGGCCATTGCCCGTGCACCCGGGCGGATGGCTTCCATCATGAATGGCCTGACGACTCAGCTTCGCCGTCAGCGCGCCGCCGGCTCCGACTATTTGGTCGGTGACCATCTCACGGCCTGCGACCTCCATTGGGCTACCTTCTCGCTGTTCGTCTCGCCGCCCGCGGAGGCGGACTGCCCGATGCCGGACTTTATGCGTGCGAACTATAGCCACTTGACACCCGAGCTCGAGGCGGCACTCGATCCGGCACTCATTCGCCATCGCGATTTCATTTTCCGGCAGCACATCAGCTTGCCCATGGACTTCTGATCGTCGATCAGGGTCCAGATGGCGATCACCGAGGTGGGATCGTCATCGACCGGTCAATGGCCGACCGCACTTGTGGGTGCCAGTTCCGATCTGCTCTTCGAAGATGTTCTCAACCGCAACTGCTTGAGCTCTGTGGCCATGGCTGCCATCTCTTCCGAACTTACGGAGGGATCGTGTTTGCTCTCGCCACACAGCCAAGCTCGAATTTCTTCCAAACGCTGATCTGATAGCTTCATCCGAAATCCTTCAATTCCGCGTACGTGACCGTGGGGCCTGATTCAGCCGTCGTTCGCTTTCCATCATAGAGCCCGCACGATGGCTGCGCCAGGGTAGTGCGGTGCGTGCCGCGGGTGTCGGTATATAGTGTGGGGCAGCCGCAGCCTATGACCCAAGCAACCTCGCACGACTCGTCCGTTTTGCGTATCGGCACGTGGCGGGTCGATCCCGCTCTCTGCGAGATATCGAGGGACGGCAATACGCTCAAGCTCGAGCCTCGCGAGATGCAGCTTCTCGTGTATCTCGCAGAGCATGCCGGTCGGGTCGTCAGTGTGGAGCAGCTGCTCGAGCAGGTCTGGAGCGGTGTGGTGGTGACGTCGAGCTCGGTCTACCAAGCCGTGGCGTCCTTGAGACGCCTGCTCGGTGACGATACGCGCGAGCCGACGTACATCGCGAATGTGCCGCGCCGCGGATATCGACTCGTGGCACCCGTAACGGCATGGGTCGATGCCCCCGATGGCGCCGCCGAGCAGGTCTCGCAGCCAGGTGTTCCGGCGGGCGCCGCCGCCGTCCTCCGCGCGGCGGCCGGCTCGCGCGCGCGGCGCGCCGCCGTCGTCCTCTCTGTCGTGCTGGTCGCTGCGCTCGGCTATATCGCGGTCGATAAGCTCTGGTTATCCAGGGGAGGAACGCTGCAATCGTGGAGCGCGGCGACGAGTCAGGCGGCCGACAAATCGATAGCGATCCTGCCGTTCGTCGACATGAGCGAGCAGCACGATCAGGAGTACTTCGCCGATGGCATGTCGGAGGAGCTTCTCGATCTCGTGGCACAGGTGCCGGATTTGAAAGTGCCGGCCCGGACGTCCTGCTTCTACTTCAAGAACAAGCAGGCCACGGTCAATGAGATCGCGAAGGCCCTAGGGGTCGCCAATGTGCTCGAGGGCAGCGTACGCAAGTCCGGCAACACCATGCGGGTGACCGTGCAGTTGATCCGTGCGGACAACGGCTATCACCTCTGGTCCCACACTTACGACCGGGATCTCAGCGACATTTTCAAGGTGCAGGACGAGATCGCCGCTGCCGTGGTCGAGGCGCTCAAGCTAAAGCTCGCGCCGACGCAGCTCGTTTCGTCGCACCGCACTGCGAGCACGGAGGCTTACCTTCAGTTCCTTCTGGGCCGGCAATTCTTCAATCGCGGAACCTTGGACGGCTTTCGCCGCTCGGTCGAGGCTTACGGTAATGCCGTCACGCTCGATCCGCGCTACGGCGCGGCCTATGCGCGGCTCGCCCTCTCGGAGGCCTACCTCGCGGACGATACGGGCGATGCGGCCGGCATGCAGCGATCGGAGGCGGCCGCGGAAAAGGCCATCGAGTTGGCGCCGGATGAGGCCGATGGCTATGCGGCGCGAGGCGATCTGCGTGCCTCGTTCATCTGGGACTGGACCGGCGCGCAGGCCGATCTGGCGAAGGCGCTGGCAATCGATCCATCAGACAGCGAGGTGCAGCACCGCTATGCGTTTCTGCTGGCGAATCTCGGCCGGCTGCCGGAGGCGATTGCAGCGCAAAGGAAGGCGATCGAGCTCGATCCTCTGTCGAGCCACGCGTGGGAGAATCTCGGCCGATATAAAATGTTCAACAAGGATTTCGCGGGCGCCGACGAGGCGATGCGTCACGCGCTCGAAATCCAACCCGATTCTCCATTCGGGCTGCATCAACTCGGCGCGCTGCAATTGCTCGAAGGACACGCGGCGCAGGCGCTCGCGACGTTTCACAAGGTCGACGATGAGGCGTTTCGCCTGTACGGCCTATCGATGGCCGAGTACACCCTCGGCAATACGAAGGAGTCGCAGAGGGCACTTGAGGAGCTGACCGAGAAGCACGAGCAGGAAGCGGCCTATCAGATCGCCGAGGCCCACGCCTGGCGGGGCGAGAAAGATGAGGCCTTCGAGTGGCTTGACCGAGCTTACCAGCAGCGCGACGGGGGGTTGAGCGACATCAAGGTCAACTTGCTGATCGCGAGCCTGCACGGCGATCCGCGTTTCCAGGCGCTCGTTCAGAAGATGAACCTGCCGCCGTGAGACAGGAGGCAGCGCTCCCCGCAACGGAGCCGGTGGTTAGAGTGCTCTCGCCCTACGCCCCAAATTGGTGCTCCGGGCCGTCCGTACTCCCGCCTGGGCTCAAAACTGACGCTTCTCGGCGTCATGTCTTGCGGCTGCAACGATGCGGGGCTAACATTTCGGCCCGTTTAGCTGGACCCATTTGATTTAGCCTTTGATTGTTTGACAATAACCCACTGATTCTGAACACATTTGGATCACGGTTCAGGTATCATGCGGGTCCGTTTTTAGCGATCAGTTAGCAAGGAGAAGTGGATGATCGGGCATAAGAACGTCACGACGAACCGACTGTGGCTGCGCGATGACCTGAATGATGCGCTCGACCGGCTCGATGAGCAGCGCAAGCTCATGGAATTTTTCGATTCCACGCCGAATGGCTCGGCCATCGAGCAGTATCTCAAGGGCGATCGCAGCCCGAAGCATCACGAGCCGGACTACGGCTTTTTCTATGATCCTGCCACTCAGAAGGCGGATTACCTGGCCGTGTGGGCCGGAATGGAAAAGTACCCGACCGTGATTCGCCATACGGTGGAGAATGTGACACCGGACGAGGCGAAGAAAATCGATCAGCTGACCGCGAGCACCTCGCGCTGCAGCCCGGCGCAATTCGGGTGGGCGGTCGCGGAGCTGGAGATCGCGCGGCAGGCAGCGTCGGCCGAGTAAGCCTCTAGGCTTGATCCATTGCCACGAGCGCGGTGGGCGCCACGCGCCCATTCGCGACTCGTACCCCCTCCGCCCGCAGACGTCGCGCTTGCTCTCGATGCGCGCGCGATGTTTCCGGAAAGACGATGCGACCGCCTGCTCCCACCACCCGATGCCAGGGCAAGTTGAGCCCGGGAGGGGCGGTTTTCAACGCAAAGCCGACGAGCCGTGCCCGTCCCGCTAAGCCCGCCGCGCGCGCGACACTGCCGTAGGTGCATGCCCCGCCGTAGGGGATGATCGACACCACGTCCCAGATCAATTGCAAGGCGGGATCGGGCGCCTGTCGCGGCCGGCCCGCGCGCTTCGCGCCGCCGTGAAGAAATAGATCCGCGCCTCGCTGTCGTGTCGCCCTGGCCATCGGCGCCAGACTGACACGAACGCTCCTCCGGGTCATCGCCGCCGTTCATCGGAGTCTTCGCAGCTCAGGAACGACCGATCGAATCGCCCAATGTCGCGCGCCCTTCGTCGTCACCTGCGGCCCGATCGGGCGCACGCGCGTGCTCAACAACGCCGCGGAATGCGCCCACGCGGTGAGCAGCGCCCCGATCCGCTTCGTTCTGAGCGACGATTTGACCCGTCTGTGCACCGCTCTTGCGTATTCGAAGGGGGCGAAGACGCTTGCCTGTGCCGATCTGATACGGGCATCCGCCGAGGCAGTGTGGAGCGGATGGTCCTGTCGCCCCTGGCAGCACGAGCTCTCCCTGCACGCCATCTCGGTCGGCGAGCCCGCATACTCGCCCGGCCATCGCCGCGACGCGTTGCTGCAGGGCTCGAAGGATGGCCGTCGTGGGACCCTGCGAACGTTCTGGTCGGGTGAGACGGAGGGGGATGTCCTGGCGAGCAGCATCGAGGCCTATTTCGATCTCGACACGCCGGAAGGAGAGGATCCTGAGCCGCCGGCGGGCCGGATCGCCTCGACCTTCCGGGTCTTCGATCCGGCGCACGGGACCACCTGGACGTTCGGCGGGCACTAGGCCTTTGTCGGATAGGGCCTACCGTCCTTGCGCGCGTGCCCCTCGGGCGAGAAGCGCATGTCGATGTCCGGATATTCGCCCGTGTCCAGAGCCTCCTTGCGCGATCCCACCTCGAGGATCAAGGCATCAGTCGGGGAGCGGTTTTGCAGATGGTGGCCGTCCTTGACCCCCGCCTTGAACCCCGCACAGTCTCCCGCCCGCAGAGTCTCCTCGCCCGCATCGGTGACGAGCACCACCTCGCCCTCGAGAATGTAGACGAACTCATCCTCCGCCGAGTGCCAGTGGCGCTGGCTGGACCAGGTTCCCGGCGGCAAGCGCAGGAGATTGACGCCGAAATCCGTGAGGCCGGCTGCGTCGCCGAGCCGATGGCGCACGCGTGCGGCGCACGGCGCGCCGTAGGGCGTCGGGTAGCCCGAGCCCACGGACGCCTCGGTTTTCTTCAAATCGATGCGCTTCCCCATTTCGCCCTCGCACGTTTGCCGCAGCCGGCCCGATTCGCGCTACGCTAGCAGCGGCGCAGCGCATTGAACAGTGGGGACAAGCATGGGATATGTGGACAGTGACCTGTTGCCGACCGAGCACGTTACTTACCGCGCGAGGCTGCATCGGATCATTTATCTACTTCCGGTTTGCGTGCTCATCGTCGCACTCGTCGTGGCACTCGCCAGCGGCAGCTGGATCGCCGGCGGTGTATTGGGATTGATCGGCCTCCTGATGCTGGTGCCGCCGTGGATCCGGTCGATCAGCTCGGAGTTTGCCGTCACGAATAAGCGAGTGCTCGTCAAGGTCGGGCTCATCCGCCGTCATTCCCTCGAGCTCTTGCTGCAGAAAGTGGAGGGCATCGGCGTCGATCAGGGAATCCTCGGACGGATCCTCGGGTACGGGACGATCACGGTGTCGGGCACCGGCGGCACCCGGGAGGCGTTTCGCATGATCGCGGATCCCCTGGAGTTTCGGCGCCAGGTGCAGGCGAGCCTCGCCGCGTGAGGCGCCGAGATGCTCGAGTCCGGAGGCAGGGGTGATGTCGTAGACGATATTGTCCGGGCGCGACGGATCGCCGCTCACGCCGACGGCGCCAATCAGCTCCTTACGCTGCGGTACCGCATCTCAATCGCGGGCGGGATGCCGGCGGTGCCATTCCGTTGCCGACTCATAAGCAAGGGCGAGCGCGAGGGCTCGCCGCTCTTGCCAATGTGTCGCGGCGATTTGCAATCCGATCGGCAGGTTCTCATCGGTCGTGCCGCAGGGAACGGTGACGGTTGGAATGCCGAAGGCGTTGAACGGCCGGGTGTTGCGCAACATCGAGGAGGCCTCCCATGCGAGCACCTCGTCGAAGGTCTGCGGATAGTCGACCAGCCGCGGTGCCGGCACCGGCACGGTGGGGGTCGCGAGTACGTCGATTTGGGCGAACAGGTCGGTAATGCCTCGACGCAGCTCCGCCAGGCGTCGACGCGCGCCCATGTAGCCGGTCGCGTCCACCGACGCGCCGCGACGGAGCTTGGCGAGCGTTTCCGGAAGATAGCGCTCGGGTGTGTCGGCGATGAGCTCGGCGTGCGAGGCGTAGGCCTCGGCTTGGAACACGGTGCGGTCGGCGCTCACCGCGAGTGAGACTTCCTCGATGCGCGCACCGAGATCGGACAATACCGTGAGCGCCTCCTCGACGGCTCGATGGACGGCCGGATGCAGGCCGTCGTAGAAAAACCCGCGCGGCACGCCGATGCGAACGTGCGCCGGAGATCTCGGCCACGGGCGCAGCTTCAAGGTCCGCCGTTCGCTCGAGACGTCGCGCCGTTCGTAACCGGCGATCGCCTCGAGCACGGTCGCGCAATCCTCGACGCCGCGGGTCAGCGGTCCGACGTGATCGAGTGATGGGGCGAGCGGGAGCACGCCGAGATTGCTCACGCGGCCGTAGGTGGGTTTCATCCCGACGACGCCGCAGAGAGCCGCGGGCTGGCGAACAGAGCCGCCCGTGTCCGTACCGAGTGCCGCGAAACACAGACCGGCGGCCACCGCGGCCGCCGAGCCGCCCGATGAGCCGCCGGCGATGCGGCTCGTGTCCCAAGGATTTCGTACCGGACCGAAATGGCTCGGCACCGAGCTCCCGCCGATGGCGAACTCCTGCATGTTGAGCTTGCCCAGCAGAATCGCGCCACTGCGTCTCAAGCGTGAGACCACGGCGGCGTCCTCGTCGGGGATGCGATCGAGGTAAACGGCGGAAGCGGCCGTGGTGCGCACGCCTCGCGTGTCGATCATATCCTTGACCGCTACCGGTATGCCATGGAGCGGACCTCGCCACTCGCCCCGCTGCATTTCCGCTTCTGCGACGTGCGCCTCCTGCAAGGCGGATTCGGCCGTCACCGTGACGAAGGCGTTGAGCACGGAATTCTGCGACTCGATGCGGCCGAGGCAGGCACGCACGAGCTCGACGGGCGAGACTCTCCGCGCTCGCAGCAGCGCGGCCGCGTCGGTGAGGCTCGAGAATGCGAGCTCGTCCGGTGCCGCCGCGGGCGCGGCGGTCATTGGCCCACTTGGGTCGGGTATGCCGGAGCGGTCCTTAAGGGGATCGGCTTCGCCGTCTTCAACTGCTCGAGCACTTGGAGAATGGCCGCGTCGAGTTGCGGATCTTTGTCCTCATTCACGGCGATGGGATCGAGGGGCACTTCCACGTCCGGCGAGACACCCTCGTTTTCCACGCGCCATTCACCGTCCGGCGTGAAGAAGCGAAAGAACGGTACGGTCAAGCGTCCGCCGTCGATCAGCAGTGGGTTCGCGGAGATGCCGATGAGCCCGCCCCAGGTGCGGGTGCCGATCAGCTTGCCGAGTCCCAGGCGCCGGAACCCGTACGGAAAGAAGTCGCCGCCCGATCCCGCGTCCTGGTCGATGAGCATCACTTTCGGACCATAGATCGCCGCCGACGGTGTCTCGAAGATCTCGCCGTCGCGATCCTTCCAACCCGAAAGATACGAGCGGTTGAGGACCTCGAGCACGTAATTGGCCGCCTGACCGCCGCTGTTGCGGCGGTCGTCGACGATCAGGCCGGATCTGTCGACCTGCGAGAAGAACATGCGGTTGAAGAAGGTGAAGCCGCCGTCCGCGGTGTCGGGAAGATACACGTAGGCGACCTTGCCCCCCGTCTTGCGGTCGACATAGTCGCGATTGTGCTCGACCCATTCCCATTGGCGCAACGGCACCTCGCTTGCGACGGGAATGACCACGGCGGTGTGCGCCGTCTGCGCCGTGCCGTCGCGGCTCAGCGTGATCGTCACTTGCTTGTCTACGGTGCCTGCGAGAAGCGCAAAGATGTTCACCGAGCCGTCGAGCGGATGTCCGTCGATCGCGACGATTGCATCGCCCTCCTGCGCCTTGACCCCGACGGCGGCAAGAGGGCCGGTCAGGAACGGGTTCCAGCGATCGCCCCGGTAGATGTGCTCGATTCGATAAAGATTCCGCTCGACCTTGAAGTCCGCGCCGAGCAGTCCGGTTGCGGCGGGTCGCTCGATCTCCAGATCGCCGCCGCTGATGCGATTGTGACCGACTTGCATCTCGCCGATCATCTCCGTCAGCAAGTCGTTGAGATCCTCTCGACGCTGCACGAACTTGAGCAACGGCTCGTAGCGCGCGCGCACCGCTTTCCAGTCGAGCCCGTGCATGTTCGGATCATAGAAATACTGCTGCTCCATGCGCCAGGTTTCGTCGAAGATCTGCTGCCACTCCTCGCGCGGGTCCACGTTCATGCGTAGGCCCGAAAGATCCACCGGCTTGGCGTCGAGCTTCTCGCCCGCATCGGCGACCTCGTAGTGTCCTTCGGCGAGACCCAGCAGCAGTTTCTTGTGGTCGGCGCTCGCGGACACCTCGACGAGATTCGACTTGAGCTGCTTTTCCGCGCGATCCTCGAAGCTGTAGCGATACAGCTCGGCGTTCGCATCGAGCCCCGGACCCGGCGGCTCGGCGGTCGAGCCGGGCTGGCGGCGCGAGAGATAGAACAGCGAGCCGTCCGAGGCGACGATGAGGTCTTCGTAGTTGCGCTCGGCCACCGGAATCGGCACGAAGCGCCCGGCGAGTCCCGCGAAGTCGATCCGGGTCCGCTTGACGGGTTTGTCCTTCGCCGCCTTGTCGCCATCGGAACTGCCTTTCGACCCCGACTCGGTCTTGGCTGTCGAGGGTGCGGCCTTGGGCTCCTCGTCCGCGGTCTTCGGGGCGAGCGGCGATTGTCCGTCCGCGGCGAGCACCGCGGCGAAGATCGCCTTACGCAACGGGCGTTCCTGGCTCGACATGTCGAGCGTCACGCGGGTGGGACCGGCGTCGATCGATGCCGTGAAATAGAGTAATCCGCCGTCGCCGAACACCGGATCGTCCGTTTGAACGAAGTTGTCTGCGAGATCGGCCGTCTGGCCGTCGGCGAAATGATGCAACCTCACCCGCGTGAAGTAGTTCTCGCCGACCACGGTGTAGGCGAGCCATTGCCCGTCGGGCGAGAACGACACGGTGAACGTCCCGCGGCGTTTGCTGGTGTCGATGAGATGCAAGCTCTCGTCGGCCAGCTCGATCACACACAGATGCAAATGGTTGTCCTGAAAGACGATGCGTGCGCCATCGGGCGACCAGCCGAGCAGGGTGAAATAGTCGGGTCGCCCGAGCGCGTGCCGCAGCGGCTTCTTGAGGCCCTGGGCGTCCCGGATGAGCAGCGCCTGTACGCCGCCCTCATCGCTCAGGTAGGCCACGCGCTGACCGTCCTTGCTCCACAACGCGTCGGCCTCGCGCACGCCCGAGGTTGCGGTCAGGTTGCGCACCGAGCCGTCCTTCACGGGCACGCTGAACACATCGCCGCGGGCGGTGATCAGCACGCGCTTGCCGGTTGGCGAGAGCCAAGCCGTCGTGACCATTTTGCTCGCGTCCTTCCACTGCGGGCGAGCCTGCAGCGATTGCGAGGAGAGGTGCACGGGGATGAGCTGCGTGCGGCCGCTGCCGAGCTCCAGGGACTTGAGCTCGCCGCCGACCTCGTAAACCACGGTATCGCCGTACGCGCCGGCACTGCGCACGTCCCAGGGCGTCTCATGGGTCAGCTGCCGCACGGTGTGGCTCCCTGCCTCGTACAGGAACAGATTGGCGCAGCCCTCGTTGCGGTCGGAAATGAACACGACGTTCTCGCCGACCCACAGCGGATTGCTGTCGGAGGCATTCATGTGCGGAATTTTCTCGAGTGTCCCGGCCGTCGGATCAATGATCCAGAGGGGCGGCGTGTCGCCGCCGCGGTGCTGGCGCCAGCCGCTCGCGCCGCTATAGGCCATGAGGTAGGGTCGGTAGGCCAAGCGCTTGCCATCGGGCGACCAGGAGCCCTCGACCGCGACCGCCTTCATGACTTTCCCCTCGTAGCCGCCCTCGAGCGGTACTTCGTACAGCTGACTCGAGCGGCTATTGGCGATTTCCCGGTTGGAGACGAATAGCACGCGCTTGCCGTCCGAACTCCATCCCGTCACAACATCCGCCGCCGGGTGCCACGTGAGCCGGCGCGGCTGACCGCCTTCGACCGGTACTACGTATACGTCCGTGTTGTTGTCGTAGTTGGCGGAGAACGCGATCCATTTACCGTCAGGAGAAAAGTGCGGCGCGTATTCGGAAGCCGGGTGTGAGGTAATCTGTATGGGGTGGCTGCCGTCGCGATCGCTCACCCAGATGTCTCCGCCGTAGACGAAGGCGAGATGGTCCTTGGACACCGCAGGCTGGCGCAGAAGGCGGGTGGGCGCGTCCTCCGCTGCGTGCAGCACGACGCATCGACAGAGGAGTGCGACCACGATCGTCTGCTTCCAGAATTCTTCAAGACGCATGTTGACCCGTAATGTGAGGCTCCGGGCTTGGAGCCGGTTCGAGACATTAGCAAAAGGGCCCCCCGCCTGCACTGTCTTGCCGGAAACGTGCGGGCCGTCGTCGATCGCGCCTGGCTCGAGGTTAGAATCGTCGCATGAGCCACTTGCGGCGCGTTCTCGATGCGGGGCAGTTCGCCGTGACCGCGGAAATCACGCCGCCGGCCTCGAGCGATCTCGCCGAGTTGCTCGCCAAGGCCGCGCCGCTCAAGGGGCTCGCCGATGCGGTCAACGTGACGGACGGCGCGGGGGCACGCGCCCACCTCGAATCGACGATCGCCGCGAGCGTGCTGCTTGATAACGGTATCGAACCCATCCTGCAGCTCACGTGCCGCGATCGCAATCGCATCGCCCTGCAAAGCCAGTTGCTCGGAGCCGCGGCGCTCGGCATCAGTAACCTTCTGGTGCTCAAGGGAGACGACCCGACCAAGGGCGATCAACCTGAGGCCAAGGCGGTCTTTGACCTGGACTCCGCGGGCCTCGCGGCGACCGCGGTCGCGATGCGCGATCACGGTCGCCTGCCTCATGGCCGCGCGGTCGGCGGCCGCGCCGATTTCTTCGTCGGCGTCGCAGATGCGCCCATCGATCCGCCGCCCGGCTGGATACCTGCGAGCTTGATCAAGAAGGTCGAGTCAGGTGCGCAGTTCGCACAGACGCAATTTTGCATGGACGCGGACATTGTGCGGCGCTATGCCGCGCGGCTCGCGGACTCGGGACTTAAGGGAAAGCTGCATCTACTGGTGGGCGTCGCGCCGCTCGCCTCCGCGAAATCGGCGCGCTGGATCAAGAGCCACCTCGCCGGATCCATCATTCCGGACCGGTTTGTCGATCGACTGGATCGCGCGCGCCATCCCGCGGCGGAGGGACGCGCGATCTGCATCGACTTCGTCAAGCAGTTGCGCGAGATTGCGGGCGTCGGGGGCGCTCACATCATGGCGCCGCTCAACGAGGCGGCGATCGTCGAGGTGATCGAGGCACTGCGCGCCGCGTCCTGACAGGAACCGCCCGGGGACCTGGCCGCCCGCGGACCTACCAGGCGTTCCCCTCAGAGCAGCCGCTCGAGCAGGCGCGCAACGTGCGAGGCCTCGCGGCCCATCCCATCACGAATCTGATGCCGGCAGCTCGTGCCGTCCGCGAGCACGATAGCCTCGGGCGCGGCCCGCAGCGCGGGAAAGAGCTTGAGCTCGGCCATTTTCATCGAGATCTCGTGATGTTCGGTCTCGTAACCGAAGCTGCCCGCCATGCCGCAGCAGGAGGAGTCGATGAGCTTGGGCTGCGACCCGGGAATGAGGCGCAGCACCTCGAGGATCGCATCCACGGCGCCGAGCGCTTTCTGGTGACAGTGACCGTGCAGCAAGATGGGCGCGGTCGCCGGCTTGAGGGCGAGGCTCATCCGTCCTGCGCGCGCTTCGCGGGCGAGGAACTCCTCGAACAGCCATGCGTTCGAGGCGATCAGCTCGGCCGGCTCGCCGAGGTGCATCGCACGCCATTCGTCGCGCAACGTCAACAGGCACGAGGGCTCCAATCCGACGATGGGCAAGCGGAGTCGCGCGAAGTCCTCGAGCGCGCGCAAGAGTTCCGTCGCTTTGCCCCGGGCGCGCTCGAACATGCCGCCGCTCAAATAGGTCCGCCCGCAGCAATAGGGGCGGCCGCGGTGCTCGAGCGCATGCACGAGATAGCCGCCCGCATGCAGTACGCGGGCCGCCGCCATCGCGTTCTCGGGCTCGAAGCTGCCGTTGAAGGTGTCGACGAGGAGCACCGCCGCCTTGCCGCCCTCGGCCCCCGCCTCGAGCACCTGTGCGCGGCTTGCCCACGGAAGCTCGCCGCGTGCGCGCCAGAACGTGTCCGCCCGCCAGCGCGGCAGCGTGCGGGCGGCGGACAAGCCCATCAGCCGCTCGCCCAGCCGCCGCCCGCCGGGCAGCCGCTCGCGCATATTCGCAAGCCATGGGACTCGGCTCAAGGTCGGGGCGTAATCGGGGAGCCGCGCGAACAGGCGATCGCGCAGGGTATGGCCGTGCCGCGCCTTGTAGTGGGCGAGGAACTCGATCTTCATCCTCGCCATGTCGACGCCGGTCGGACACTCGCGCTTGCATCCCTTGCAGCCGACGCACAGATCGAGCGCCGCGCGCACCGCGGGACCCGTGAACGCATCCTTCCCGAGCTGACCCGAAAGCGCCAGTCGCAGGGTGTTGGCGCGGCCGCGCGTCACATGCTCCTCGTCCCGGGTGGCCCGGAAGCTCGGGCACATGGTGCCTGCATTGAATTGCCGGCACTGGCCGTTGTTGTTGCACATCTCGATGGCCTTGGCGAAGCCACCCGTGTTGTCGCGGCCGCTGCCGGGCGGTGAAATCTTCTCCGTCAGCGGATCGTTCTGCACGTTCCAGGCCGACCAGTCGAGCACGGGTGCGAGCGGCGTGGTGCGGTAAGGATGCGGCGCCGAAGGCGGCGCGAATCGGAACAGCGCCGCATCCTCCATCCTCGGCGGATCGATGATTTTCCCCGGATTAAAAAGGCCGATCGGATCGAGCTCCTGCTTGATGGCGCGGAATGCCCGGTAGATCTCCGGGCCGAATTGCCACTCGATCCATTCGCCACGGCACAGCCCATCGCCGTGTTCGCCGCTGTAGGCGCCGCGGTACCGGCGCACGAGCACCGCCGCCTCCTCGGCGATGGCACGCATCGTACTTGCGCCCGCGGGGCCGTCCCGGCGCATGTCGAGAATCGGCCGCACATGGAGGGTTCCCACGGAGGCGTGCGCGTACCACGTGCCATGCGTTCCGTGCTTGGCGAATATCTCCGTGAGCGCGTCGGTATAGTCGGCAAGGTACGCCAGCGGCACGGCGCAATCCTCGATGAAGCTCACCGGCTTGCCATCGCCTTTCAGGCTCATCATGATGTTGAGGCCGGCTTTGCGCACCTCCCACAGATTGTTCTGAGCCGTGGCATCGACCATCTCGACCACGCTTCCCGGCGCGCCGAGATCGCCCATCATCTCGGTGAGCCGGCGCAGCTTCTCCTGCAACGGCGCGAGCTCCTCGCCGCTGAACTCGACCAGCAGAATCGCCGCGGGACGTCCGATCAGGGCGCGCTCGAGGAGTGGACGGTAGCTCGGATTCTCGAGACCGAGGTCGATCATGATGCGGTCGATCAGCTCGATGGCGCTGGGCTCGAGGCCGACCAGATGCTGTGGCGCCAGCATCGCGGCTCGAAAGGACGGGAAATTGACGACGCCGAGCACCCGATGCCGCGGCTTGGGGGCGAGCTTGAGCCGCAATGCGCGGGTGAGCCCGAGCGTCCCCTCGGAGCCCACCAACAGGTGCGCAAGGTTCACGCGGCCGTCGGCCGTGTAAGGCCGCTCGCTCTGGTTGTCGAAGATGTCGAGATTGTAGCCGCCCACGCGGCGCATCACCTTGGGCCAGCGATCGGCGATCGCTTGGCGGTGAGTCGCGGCGAGATCGCGCACGAAGGCGGCGATCCTCGCGGCGCGACCCTGGAGCGATTGCACGGGCCCAAGCTCGACCCGCGCACCGTCCGACAGCCATACATCGAGACCGAGCACGTTGTGCACCATGTTGCCGTAGGCGATGGAACGCGAGCCGCACGAGTTGTTGCCCGCCATGCCGCCGAGCGTCGCTTGTGCGCTGGTGGAGACGTCCACGGGGAACCACAGCCCATACGGGCTCAAGACGCCATTCAGGTCATCGAGAACGATTCCCGGCTCGACCACGGCGATGCCGCGGGCGGGATCCACCTCGAGCACCCGGCGCAAGTGCTTAGTGCTGTCGATGACGAGCGCCGCGCCGACGGTCTGTCCGCACTGGCTCGTGCCGGCGCCGCGCGCGAGCACGGGTACGCGCAGGTCGCGCGCGACGTCGATGGCCGTTGCCACATCGCCTTCGTCGAGCGGAACGAAGACGCCTACGGGCAGGATCTGATAGATCGACGCATCGGTCGCATAGCGTCCGCGCGCGGACGGCTCGAAGAGGACCTCGCCGCGCGTCTCGCGGCGCAGGCGCCGTTCGAGCTGCCGGCAGACGTCGGGCGGCGGCGGCGTGCCGCCGGCCGGCGACGCCTGTAGATTCACGGGATCATCCAGGCGAAGACGTATTGCTGCAGGACCACGAGCCCCCCCAGGAGCAAGGTCAGGACGACGCTGTGGACGAAAGTGCGCGCGAGCACGCGGCCTTCCTGGCCCTGCAGATGCGTGACCGACGCACCGGTCGCGATGTTCTGGGGCGAGATCATTTTACCCATCACGCCGCCGGAGGAGTTCGTGGCGGCGATGAGCACGGGATTCAAGCCCAGCTGCTTGGCGGCCACCACTTGCAGATTGCCGAAGAGCGCATTGCCGGAGGTGTCGCTGCCGGAAAGAAATACCGCGATCCATCCGAGGAACGCCGAGAGCATGGGAAAGAACACTCCCGCCGATGCGACGCCGAGACCCAAGGTGTAGTTCATCCCGGAATAGTTCATGAGATAGGCGAGGCCGACGATGAGCGCCACCGTGAGGACGGCGAAGCGGAGCTGGCGCCACGTCGTCGCCACGGCGCGCAAGAATCGCGCCGGCCCGACCCCGACGCACGCCGCGGTGATGATTGCCGCCGCCAGGATGGCCGTACCGGTGCCCAGCGGCTGAAATGCCCAGTTGGCCGCGTAAGCTTTCTTGTACAGCGTGATGAACACCTGATTGTGCAAGCCCGGCCAGTGAAGGGTTTGCTGAGCGATGGTCGCGATCTTCAGGTGAGTCCACGCGATCACCACCACCGACACGATGACCCAGGGCAACCAGCCCTGCCAGGTGGACACGGCGCCGCGCGGACTCGCGATGGCGGCGCCGCGCGCCAGCGCCGGTGCAGCGGCGCTGCGATCGATGGCATAGGCCGCGTCGGCGGCGGGCGACCACACCTTCAAGAACAGAAGCGTCACGATCAGCGAGGTGAGGGCCGCCAGCACGTCGGTCAGCGTGTAATCGAGGTAGTTAGAGGACACGAACTGCGCCGCCGCGAAACTACCCCCGGCCACCAGCAGCATCGGCCAGAGCGCGCGAATCGATTTCGCTCCGCCGAAGATCCCCATGACGTAGAAGGGCAGCAGCAGCGCGATGAAAGGCAGCTGACGTCCGACCATCGCACCGAGCTTGATTGCGGGTAAATCCGTCACTTGACCGAGCACGGTGATGGGCGTTCCGAGCGCGCCGAAGGCGACGGGCGCGGTATTGAAAATGAGCGTGAACGTGAGCGCGTCCAGCGCCGGCATGCCGATCATGATGAGCAACGCGCTGGTGATGGCAACCGGCGTGCCGAAGCCCGCCACGCCCTCGAGCAGACACCCGAAGCAAAAGCCGATCACCACCAGCACCACGCGGCGGTCGTTCGGCAAGTTGGCGAGCAGCCATTCGCGGAAGGCATCGAAGCGTCCGGAGACCACCGCGATGTTATAGAGGAGCAGCCCACTGAACACGATCCACATCACGGGCCACAGCGCGAACACGATGCCGGCCGCGAGGCTGTCGAAGGCGAGCTCCACGGGCAGCTTCCACGCGCCGATCGCGAAGACCAGCGCTACAGCTAAGCCGGCGAGCGATGACTGCCAGGCGGGACGGCGCAGGACGCCGAGCGACACCAGCACGACCACGATCGGCAGGGCGGCCACCAGGAACGAGAGAAGCAGGCTATCCCCGACCGGGGTTAATAATTGATTGAACATTTTCCCCCCCCGCCATGACGGTATTGTCGTTTTGCTATCCTACCGCGCAAAACCAACGGAAGAGCACTCCATGCGGATGACTTTGCTGACCATTGCCTGCAGCGTGGGCCTGTTTGCCGCGGACGCGGCGGGCGCGGCGGGCGCATCGGGCGCATCGGGCGCATCGGGCGCATCGAAGCGGGCCCTGGATGCGAGCGACTTCGAGCGACTCCTGTCGGTCGAGGCCGTGGCCTGCTCGGCGGACGGATCCTGGATCCTCTACACGGTCGAGGGCTCGGATCTCCGCTCCGACGAGCGCAAGACGAGCGTATGGATGACCGATTTCGAGGGCAGCACGGACCTCAAGCTGACGGGTGCGGGGGAGTCCGCCTCGGATCCGAAGTTCAGCCCCGACGGCCGTTATGTAGCGTTTTTGTCGGAGCACAAGGACGATACCAAGTCGCTGTCTCTGCTCGATCGCCGCGGCGGCGAGGCGCAACCTCTCGATGGCATCGCGGGCGATGTCGCCGAGTACGCGTGGTCGCCGGACGGCGCTCGGCTGGTGATTTCCATGCGTAAGGCGGAGGCGGAGGCGAAGACCCCGCGGCCGATCGTGATCGATCGGCTGCATTTCAAGGAGGACCGCGAGGGTTATTTGACCGCGGCCGACCGCAGGCAGCTCTATCTCTACGATCTTGCGACGCAGACTCTGACCCCCCTCACAACGGACCCGGAGGCCGACGACACCGCGCCGGTGTTTTCCCCGGACGGCCGCCAGATCGCCTTTTTCAGCAATCGCACGACCGATGAGGACCGTACGGCGAAACTCGAGCTCGACGTGACCGAGACGCGGGCCGGCGCGGCGCCGCGCAAGCTCACGGAGTTCTTTGCGCCCAACAAGCCGGCGCTGCGCTGGACGCCCGACGGCACGCGCCTGCTCTACACCACCGGTCTTCCGCCGCGGCTCAACGCCTACATTCAGGATCGCCTCAGTGTGTTCACGATCGCCGAGGGAAAATCGAGACTTCTCAGCGAGCGTCTCGACCGCGCGCTCATGGGTGTCTCGGCCGCGAGCGATGACAGCGTCGAGGCGATCGTCGAGGACGATGGCGTGGAGCTGCCGGTGTCCGTGCGCCTCGACACGGGCGAAACACACCGTCTCGTAACGGGCAAGTGGTCCGCGGCGAGTATTTGCGCCGGGGGGAAGCACGTCGCGGTGGTCGCCTCGAACGACAGCTCGGCGCCCGAGGTGTATGCCGTCGAGCCCGGCGGGCTGCGCAAGCTCACTCATCACAACGACGCCGAGATGGCGGAGCTCGCGCTCGGCGGCGTCGAGGACATCTCCTTTCCGAGCCGCGACGGCACGATCATTCACGGCATGACGGTCAAGCCCGCGGATTATCGCGCCGGACAAGCGTATCCCACCATCCTCTGGATTCACGGCGGACCGAACGGACAGGACTCGCACGGACTTTCCATCGACGCCTATTCGCCCGAGCTCGAGCGGCAGTGGTTCGCGGCTCACGGCTACGTGGTCCTGGCCGTCAACTATCGCGGCAGCAGCGGCCGCGGCGCCGCCTTTGCGCAGGCGATAGCGGCGGATTGGGGGCACAAGGAGGTCGCCGACCTCTTGGCTGCGGTCGACTATGCCGTGCGCGAAAAGATCGCCGATCCGCAGCGGCTCGGCGTCGGCGGCTGGAGCTACGGTGGGATCCTCACCGACTACCTCATCGCCTCGGACACGCGCTTCAAGGCCGCCATAAGCGGCGCCGGCAGCGCCAACCAGATCTCGATGTACGGCGCCGATCAGTACATCCTGCAGTACAACGCCGAATTGCAGGCGCCTTGGGCCGCCACCGCGCTGTGGCTCAAGGTGTCCTATCCTTTCTTTCACGCCGATCGCATCAAGACGCCGACCTTGTTTCTCGGCGGGCAAAAAGATTTCAACGTGCCGATCGCGGGCGGCGAGCAAATGTACGCATCGCTGCGCACGCTCGGCGTGCCGGCGCAGCTCATCGTGTATCCGGGGCAGTATCATGTGCTCACTCGCCCGAGCTATATCAAGGACTGCATCCAGCGCTACCTCGCCTGGTTCGACCGCTATCTGGGGATGACCGGCCGCTGAGGGCGGCGGCCGGCTGCGAATTGGCTCACAAATCCCTGCTTATGACCAAAGGGCGGCCATCTTTTGCCGCACCGCAAAGCCAGAAATGTGATTTAGAGCCTCTCAGTTTTCCGGCTAATCCCTGACGCTACAAGGTGTTGCAGTCGCCTGGCGCGGGGACCGACCTCTGCTGGGGTGCGCTGTACTTATTTCATGGCGTCAACAATAACTGGGAGCTGTCTTGCCTCACGCAGCACGAAAGCAGGCCGCTGCTACGAATCCCGCACGGCTGTGCTTGGTGGTGCACGATGACCTCGAGCTGCGCTTGCGTCTGGCCGGTCTGGTCCGCCGCGCGGCGGCATCGCTCGAGGCGGACTCGGTGTCGAGCTCAGGTCTTGAGAATCTCGCGGCGGAGCAGCTGCGCTCCTATATCGCGGTCATGCTCGTGGTGGAATTCTTGCAACGCGGCTCCGAGGTCGATCCCCTCGCGGCCGTGACGCGGCTGCGCGCGCGCGCGCCGCTCATGCCCATCTTCGTCTTCGCTCGGCGCGGCGATGAGCGCTGCGCGGCGCGCGCCATGAAGGCGGGCGCCGCCGATTATTGGCCCATCCACGCCGTCGACGTGAATGAGCTCGCGGCCTCGCTCCGGCCGCTGCTCGAACAGCCGGGCGAGCCCGCGGCGGTGCCGGTCAAGGCAGCGCCCGCCGTGATCGATGACGCATCAGCCTATCCCGAAGTTGCGGGCTATCGGCTGCTCAAGAAAATCGCGCATTCTTCATCCGCCAGCGTCTATCTCGCCCGCAATAGCGATCTGGGACAGATGGTGGCGCTCAAGGTGCAGCCCATCGAGGGACTCACCAGCGTCTCGGAAGAGGATCGCCAGCGGTTCGCGCGAGAATGCGAGATCCTGTCGAGCCTCAATCACCGTTCGGTCGCCGACGTCATCGATTTCGGCATCACGCCGAATTATCTGTATCTCGCTCTCGAGTACTTCCCCTGCGGAAGCATGCGTGATCGGCTGAAGAATCCGGTGAGTGAGCGCGATGCGCTCAACTACGCCCGGCAGATCGCGACCGCCTTGCAGATCGTGCATGCGGCCGGCATCGTGCATCGCGACCTCAAGCCCTCGAACCTCATGCTGACCACGGACAATCGGGTCGTGCTCATCGATTTCGGCTCGGCGCGCGCGCAGCTGGTCGGCCTCGAGCTGTCGCGCTCCGACCTCATGACCGGCACTCCCTATTACGTTTGCCCCGAGCAAATCGACGGCTGCGACCCCGATCAACGCTGCGACCTGTATAGCCTCGGCATCATCCTGTACGAGATGCTGGCCGGCCGCTTGCCCTTTCTCGGCAACAATCTCGCGGAGATCTTCCAGGGTCACCGGCAACATCCGATTCCGCCGCTGCCGGCGGCGCAATCCCGTTATCAGCCACTCATCAACCGGCTGCTCGCCAAGAAACCCGATGAGCGCTTTGCCTCCGCCTCGCAATTTCTCGACGCCTTGGACTCCGCCGCAATGACGCCTGAGGAGTGAGGACCGCCATGACCAACGCCACCGCCAAACAGGACTCGTCCTCGACCCCCGCGGGCCAAGAATCGACTCAGCCATCCAAGAAACGCAAATTCGACGCTTATTTGGTCACGGTCGACGATGAGCTCTGGCCGCAGGTCGCAATGCATCTCACGCCGCGACTCAACCACCGGCAGCTCGACTCCATCGATGAGCTGCTCAGCTCCACCAGGCCCGGGGAGGCGGCGATCGTGCTATGGGATGCGCGTGGCGCAGCGGATCAATCCGCCGGTCTCGCTCGTCTGGCGGCGCATTCTGCGTGCTTCGCCGTGATTGCCCTCGACGTTGCGGAAAGCGCATCGGGTTGGGCGCCGGAGATCGAACGCGGGCAAGTGGTCGCGCATGTCGCGGTGCCCCTGCAGTCTGAAGAGATCGCGAGCGCACTCGGCAGTGCGTATGACGAGGCGAGCGCCCGCGTGGCCCTCCTCGGCGATGGCACGGCCGCGGTGCGCGAAGCCCGCGGAACGAGCGGTCGCGGCAGCCGGGGGGCGGGCGATCGCGGCGCCGCGCAGATCGTCGTTTTCGATGGCGATCGCGCCGAAGTTGCACAGCCCGAAGACTCAGGCAGTGAGGCGAACCGCATTCTCGGCGGCGCATCCCAGCGCAAGTCGGGCTCGCGACTCCCCCTGGTAACAGTCGTGGGCGGCGCGCTCGCGATCGTCCTCGTCGCTGTCGTGGGCTACATGCTCTTGCGACGCCCGGACGCCCTCCCCACGCTCCCGCCCTCCGCAAATGCGGTGCATACGGCCAAGCCCGCCGCCGAACCGGCCGGCCCGACCGGTGCGGCCGCACCGGAAGAGACGCGGCCCGCCGAGGAGTCGACGCCCGCGGCCGCAGCCGCAGCCGAGGATAAGGTCGACGCGCTGGTCAGCGCGGCACAGACGGCGATGCGCGATCGGCACTTCATCGAGCCGGCGGAGGGCAGCGCGTTGTCGCTCTATCGCAGCGCGCTTCTGCTCGATCCCGGCAACGGCGAAGCGCAGCAAGGACTGAAGCGTCTCTCGGAAATCCTCGTCGGCCGTGTGCAATCGGCCCTGGATGACAAGCAATTCGAGGCGGCGCTGCAGGCGCTCGAGACCGTGCGCAGCATCGATCCCAACGATCCTCGACTGGCGGCGCTCGATGAGCGCATTGCCAAGATGCGTGACGAGTTGGGGCCGGCCGAGATCGAGGCCGCCATCAATGCGCAGAACTTCGACCGCGCGGCGCAGCTGATCGATCAGGCCGCTCGTGCCAGGTCCATCAGCGAACCGAAGCTCGCCCAGCTCCGCGACGAGCTGCGACGCCACCATGCCGATTCCGACGGGTCGCGCATCCTGGCTCTCCTCGATGCCCGTCTGGATCAGGATGAGCTCATGGAGCCGGCGAACGACAGTGCCGTCAGCTACTTCGTCCGGGCGCGCAAGGCCGGAGCGATGGTGGACGATCTGGAAACGCGAGGCCGCGAACTCGTGCGACGGCTCACGCAGGAAGCTCACAAGGCCATCGACGAGCGCCGGCTTGCGGATGCGGACCACATCACCAGCGTCTTGCGGAGCATCGGAACCCCGCCCTCGACCATTGCAGGTCTGCAGCACGACATCGGCGCCGCGCGCGCGCAGCAAGTGCAAAAGCAGTCCGACCAATCGCGCATCGTCGATCTCGTCAAATCCCGCCTCGCGCAAGGCAGCGCGGCGAACCCCGAGAATGACAGCGCGCTCTACTATCTCGGACAGCTCAAGAGCATCGATCCGCAAAATCCCGCGCTGCCGGAGCTCACCAAGGCGGTGCAGTCTCAGATCCTCGGGCAGGCCGGCAACGCGATCGATGCCGACGAGCTCGCCCAGGCCGACGCGCTGTTGCAGCTGGCGAGCGACCTCGGGCGCGCGCCGGAGGCGGACTCGCTTGCGCAGCGACTGCGATCGGCGAAGACAGCCGCGAGCGGCGCCCCGCAGGAGGTCGCGGAGAGCTCCTTGACGCGGCTACGCACCCTCGATGTCGAGTACCCGCCCGGGGCGCTGCAAAAGATGATCCAGGGAACCGTGGAGCTAGGGTATGTGGTCACCCCCAAGGGGGCGGTGTCCGACCTCAGGGTCATCGATGCCAATCCCACCGGTATTTTCGAGACCGCGGCGACCAAGGCCATCTCGCGATTGCGCTACAAGCCCACCGTCGACGGCCACGGCAAACCGATTGCCGTGAGTACGAAGATGCTCGTGATTTTCCGACCGTCGACCTGATGGAGTCCCAATGAATTCGCGTGTTCCATTCCTGTCGAAGCTCTCTCCGGACCGCCTCATGGTTCTGGTGGTCCTCCTGGGCGTGAGCTTCGTGGCGATCGTACTCCTGCCGGGCCTGAAGCTCGCGGGCGACCTGGTGAACTCCTCCGCGGCACTCAAGTGGGTCGCCGATCAAGAGCGCTATCCAACCATCATTCGCGCTTCGCTCGAGACCATGCGCGATCGACTCACCAATCGCGGCTATCTTCAGGAATCGGTCGACCAGCTGACGGACGCGACCAAGAAGTTCGGCGACGCGGTGCAGATCATGACGGCACCGCGTCCCGGCGGTTGGCTCGGTATCGGGCTGCCGGGATCGGTGGGCGACTCGATCGCCGGCAGCCGGACCGGTCCGCTGCGCGATGCATGGGGGAGGGAGCTCGGCGCCGTGCAGCCCGTGCTCGTCTTCAACAGCGTGCCGTATGCGGACAGCGAGTCGGAGGGCACGGTGCTCAATGCCACCGGGCGGCAGCTCGAGCACGACCTGACCACCGCGATCCGCATCAGCCGCCACTCTCTGCCGGAGCTCGAATCCGAGCTCACCACCGTCGGCGCGCAGCTGCAGGCCGGCAACGCGCGTGCCGCGAGGCAGCTCCAGGTCGTCATGCTCATGGGCCTGTTGATCGCCGGGTTTCTGGTGCTCCTCATCGTGGCGCTGCTCAACGCACGAAGCAAGCAGGATGCCAAGCTCAGGGAGGCTCGCCAGCAGACCGCGGACATTCTGCGCACGGTGAAGGACGGCCTGTTCCTGATCGACGAGAACCTCGTCATCGGAACCGCGTACTCGGCCGCGCTCGAGATGATGTTCCAGCGAAAGGATCTGGCGGGGCTGGGATTCGAGGATCTGCTCAAGGATATCGTCTCGCAGAAGACACTGACGACCGCCCTGAAGTTCGTGAAGGTGCTGTGGGCGGAGCGCACCAACGAGAAGCTGGTGAAGTCCATAAATCCACTTGGTGAAGTCGAAGTGCACCTCGCGATGGGGCATGGCAAGTTCGACACTCGATACCTGGACTTCGAGTTTCACCGCGTGCGGGTCGACGGCAGGATCACGCACGTGCTCGTGTCGGTGTCCGACGTGAGCTCGCGCGTGGAGCTCGCCCGCGAGCTGCAGAACTCCCAGAAGCAGGCGCAGGCGCAGGTCGATACGCTGCTCGGAATTCTGCACATAGATCCCGCGCACCTCGCCTCGTTCCTCAGCGACTCGAATGCGGCCATGAAGATGATCAACGCCGTGCTCCGGGAGCCGGCCCGCGAGGAGGGCGCCTTTCGCAAGAAGCTCGACACGCTGTTCAGGCAGGCTCATTCGGTCAAGGGAGAGGCGGCGGCGCTCGGCCTGTCCTCGATCGAGAGCCGCGCCCATTCCTTCGAGGACGATCTCAAGGCGTTGCGCGAGAAACCGGACCTGTCGGGCAATGATTTCCTGCCGCTCGTCATCAAGCTCGACGACTTGCTCACGCACTTGCAATCGGTCAGCGAGCTGGTATCGCGCCTATCGAAATTCCAGCTATTCCGTAACGAGGCGCCTGCGCCGGCCGCGGAAGGCGAGGCCGTGGACGAGTCCGCGATGGTGACGGGGCCGCTGGAGACCGACTCCGGATTGGGCGCGACGCTGCAGCAGCTCGCGGGCCGGGTCGCCGCGGAGCACGGCAAGCAGGCGCAGGTCCGATGCAACGGGCTCGACCTCGTGCCCGAGGAGTACCGCCGCATCGTCAAGGACATCGCCATCCAGGGCGTGCGCAATGCCGTCGTGCACGGCATCGAGCCGGCCGCTGTGCGCGTCGCCGCGGGCAAGTCGCCGCAGGGAATGGTGCGCCTCGATTTCAGGAACGTGGGCGAGGGCTTCAAGTTCAGTGTCGAGGACGACGGACAGGGCCTTGCGACCGATCGAATCAAGGAGGTCGCGCTGCAGAAGGGATTCCTCACGCCCGATCAGGCGGAGAACCTCGACGCCAAGAAAGTGCTGTCGTTGCTGTTTCAGCCGGGATTCTCGACGGTGGAGTCCGCGACCAAGGATGCGGGCCGCGGCGTGGGGATGAATCTGATGGCCGATCTGATGCGTCAGATCGGCGGTCGGGTGGGCGTTGCGACGGCGCCGGGCAGATATACGCGCGTGACAGTGACATTGCCCGTGCCGCCGAGGCCCATTGACGATACGGTGGCTGCGTGATGGATACGAATGTTCGGCAAAGTAAGAAGCTCATGATCGTCGACGATTCGAACATCATCCGGCGGCGCATCGAGCGCTCGCAACAAATCGATCGATTGGAGGTGGTGGGAGCCGCGGCCAACGGGCGGGACGCAGTGGAGCTGTTTCGGCGCACGCAACCCGACGTCGTCACCATGGATCTCACCATGCCGGAGATGGACGGCATCGAATGCGTGGAGAAGCTGATCGCCATCAATCCGAACGTATTGATCCTCGTGGTCTCCGCGTTGGCCGACAAGGCAACCGCCGTCGAAGCGATCGAGAAGGGCGCGAACGGCTTTCTTTGCAAGCCGTTCACGGATCGTCAGCTGAACGACGCGCTGGAAGAGTTGCTGCGGCAAACCTGATGCTCAAGGAAGCCGAAATCCGCACCTTCGTCGACGGTACGACGAACTACTTCGAGGTTTCCGGCCGGCAGCCGGCCACGGTGGGGTCTCCCTATCTCGTGACCGACGGCAAGCCGGGTACCTACGAGTACACGGGGGTCATCGGAATTTCCGGCGCCCGCAAGGGTATCGTGTATTTCACGGCACCCCGCGGCATGCTGACGGTGTTGCTCATGCGCATGCAGGAGACCGACTGCAGCGAGGAGACTATTCTCGATCTCGTCGGTGAGGTGGCCAACACCATTTCGGGCAACGCAAGGCGGGACTTCGGCAAGAGCTTCGTGATCTCGGTGCCCACGGTGGTCGCGCACAATCCAGAGAAGGTGACCCCGCCGCATCAGCGCTGCTACGTCATTCCCATCAATTGGCGTGCGCATTCTGCGAAGCTGGTGGTTTGCCTGGAATAGGAGGCGCGCGCGCCGCGCGCCCGGCGGGTCCGCGCTACGGGGTCGCCGGCTCCGAGGAGAGAACCACCGCCTTGGCGTTCGCGTCGACGGTATTGAGGAGCACGGGGCGCCGCCAGACTCGCTTGATGTACTCGAGCACTTTGGCCGTCCGTTCGGCGTCGAGGCCGCGGCCATCGAGCTGGCTGTCGTGGCCGAGCACCAGCGTGCCGTCGTTGCGTACCTCGGTCACGGACACGCGCGGTGCACCAAAATTGTACTTGTCGGTGAGCAGGTTCTCGTGCAACTCCTCGATGTCGGCCGCGACCACCTTGATTTGTCCCTGCTGCTGGCGTTGAAAGCGGAAAAGTCCCATTTCCTCGGCCATTTCACGGGTGAGGTGGTTGCGCAGGAAGCTGCAATCATCGTCCTCGCGCATGACGCGCCGCGCGGCCTCGATGCCCGACTTCTTGACGATATCCTCCCAGAGGGTGAATCCCAGGTGATAGGGATTGATCGAGAGAGAGACTTGCTCGCCAGTTGCCACCGGCCGCACCACGTCCGAGTGGCACTTGATGGCATCGAGGTAGGTTTCCTCGGGAATGAAGTCCGCTTCACGGAGGAGGCGCGCGTGCCAGTACGAAGCCCAGCCTTCGTTCATGATCTGCGTAGCGAAGACCGGAAAGAAGTAGAAGGATTCTTCGCGCACGGCGAGAAATATATCCCGCTCCCAGCTCTCCATTTCGGGCGCGTAGGTGGCGATGAACCAGAGCAGATCTCTTTCAGGGTGCGGCGGCAGCGGCGCGCGAGCCTTGCGAGTTTGCGGCGCAACGGGGGTGGCATCGAGCGTGGCAAAGCGCGCGCGAAACGGATCATCGCGCGGCTCCGTCGGCGCGGGTGCATATTCGGGATAGCGCTCGCGCCGCAATGACTGATCCAGGTCGACGTACTGCTCGAGGGACAGGGCAGCGTCGAGCACTTGCTCCACCGCGTTGAAGCCGAAGGACTCGATGTCCCGTTCGATCTGCCGGGCATGGCTTGCCGCGTGCTCGATGATGTGCGCGCTGCCCTGATCCTGGCAGCGGCGGAACAGCATGTTGTTCTTGGAGAAATCGGCGTGACCGAGCACGTGTGCGGTGACCAGGACGTTGTCCGCGAGTCCGTTGCTGGCGGCGAGGTAGGCGTGGCCGGGATCGCCGGGGAAGACGACCTCGAAGAGCCTCGAGTAGCCCATGTGCCGCTGCAGCAGCTGATAGATGTAGCGCGCGCCGAAGGACCAGTGCGGCATGCGCACCGGCAGCCCGTACACGGCGATCTCGGTCATGAAGCTGTCGGGTACCGCCTCGAAGATGACCTGGGACCAGTCGAGTCCGAGTTTGCGCGCGAGCCCCTCGAGCTGGGGTATGTGGCTGCGCCAATCCGAGGTCATGGAGCGGGCCCGGCAGGATCGGCGTTGCCGCTCGCGTGCGCTTCGGCGGTGAAGAAATGACGCACCGCGCCCGCGATGTCGTCCGGGCCGCCCACGGAAAAGCGCCCGCATGGGCGGCCTGCCTCGGCGGCGCCCTCGAACAGACTCATGGTTTCACTCTGCGAGCTGCGAACCCCGGCGGAGATCTCGACATAGCCGGAGTAGCGCGCTGCCTTGGCGATCGCTTCGAGCTCGGCGGCCGCGGGCGTGCGGTCATCGGAGGCATTGTCGCCGTCCGAGGCATAGAACAGGTACACGTTGCAGGACCCGGGATCGAAGCGCTCCTGCATGATCTCGCGGACCTTCGCCAGCCCGACCGAGGCCACGGTACCGCCGCTGCCGGCGACCTTGAAGAAGTCCGCCTCGCTGAATTCCCAAGCGTCCGTGGTATGCGCCACGAACACGATGTCGAGCGCCTTGTACTGGCGCCGCAAACCCGCCGCCACCCAGAAGAAAAAGGTCTTCGCGAGCTGCCGGTCCCGGTCCGACATGCTGCCGGATACGTCGATCAGAAAGAATACCGCTGCGCGCAGCGCCGGTTGACGGCGCCGCGTGAGCTGCCGATAGCGCAGGTCCTCATCGGTGAATGCCGGGGAGTCCGCGTCGAGCGCGCGGCGCTTGACCGATTCCTTGAGCGAGCGCCGCCGGTCGAGGCGGGAGCGCGCACCACGCCGATCCCAGCCCTCGCGCTTCCACTCGGAATCCTCGGTCGCACCCGCACGGGGCTGGAGGTTCGGCAGCTGCATGTCTTCCCAGAGCCAGTCGATGACGTCGTCGACCTTGAATTCGAGCATGAGCTCGATGCCGCCCTGATCCTTGCCGCCGGCGCCCTTCTGTCCCGGGCCGCTTTGCGGATTGGCCGGTCCGAGCACGTCGCCCGGCTTCGCCTTGCCCTGTCCGACGCCTTGCGCCTCGCCGGTTTGCAGCAGCCGGAAGCGGTAATGCTCCAGCATCCGCACGGGAACCCGCACGGTGCGCGAGCCGTCGTTGATGATGTCGGAGCCGGAGACGATCCGCGGCAGATGGGCGCGCACGGCCTCGCGGATCTTCTCATTGTGACGCAGCCAATCCCTGGAGCCACGCGAGAACAGCTCGTACCAGCCATTGAGCGTCTGCGACTGCGTTCCCGTCGATTCGCCGCTCATGCAAACCTCGCGTGCCTTTTCAGCGTCATGCGCTTACCTACTCTTGCGACAGCAGCGTGGTGACGTAGTTCAGCGCCTCCTGCGCGCTGTGCTCGTCGTAACCATACTCCTTCACGAGGCGTTCTTGCACTACGGAGATCTTCTTGCGGGCTTCGTCGTCGGGCCGCGCAGTGGACGTGACGAGGCGCAGCACGTCGCGCCGCTCCTCGAAAAGATACTGTTCAATGGCCTCGCGAACTCGCGCATGGCTCGCCAGCCTGAACTTTTCGCCCGCCTTGAACGCAACCATGGCCTTGCGGATGACTTCCTGGCGGAACGATTGCTTCCCGGATTCCGAGACCTTGATCTTCTCTTCCACGGAGCGCATGAAGCGCTCGTCGGGCGCACGGTTTTCTCCGGTCATGGGATCCGTAACTTTGCGCTGGTCGAGGGAGGCCTCGATCTCGTCCAGGTACTTCTCCAGCAGCTGCTGCGCTTCGTCCTGGAAGGAGGCGAACAAGGCCCGATGGACGTCCTCCTTGACCCAGCGATTGTAGAACTCCTTGCGCGCCGTAACGAGGTGATCGAACCAAAGCTTTTTCTGCTTGGAATCGATGCGCGCGTCGCTCTCGATTGCATCCTTGAGTGCAAGCAGCAGCTCCATGCTGGTGAGGCTGCGCGCATTGCCCCGCGTGATGGCGGTCGAGAGCGCGTTGATGACGAAACGCGGGCTCACACCGGAAAGCCCTTCGTCCGGGGCCTCGGAGCGCAGGCGCGCCGCTTCCTGATCAGAGAATCCCTCCACCGCCTCGCCGGCGAAGATGCGCACCTTCTTCGGCAGATCGAGCCCTTCGCGCTCGGGCTTGGTGTGCCTCGTCAGTATGGCGAACACGGCCGCCAGGTGCAGCACGTGAGGATCGAGATGGGTGTTGCGGAACGCCGGCGCACCGTACACGAGCTTCTTATAGATGCGCGACTCGTCCTTGTACGACAGGGCGTAGGGCACCTTGATGATCACCATACGGTCGAGCAGCGCTTCGTTCTCCTTCTCCTGAAGGAAGCGATTGAACTCGGCCAGGTTGGTGTGCGCGAGAATGGTTTCGTCGAGGTAGATGAGGGGAAAGCGCGCGACCTTGACGTTCTTCTCCTGTGTGAGGGTCAAGAGGAGATAGAGAAACTCGCGCTTGACCTTCAAGATCTCGATCATTTCGAGCACGCCGCGGCTTGCCGCATACACGGCGCCTGACCAGGACCAGGCGCGAGGATCGCCCTCATCGCCCACTCGCGCGACCTTCGACAGGTCGACCGAGCCGACGAGATCGGCGATGTCGGCGGTCGAAGGATCGTGCGGCGCGTACGTGCCGATGCCGCAGCGCGCGGCCTCCGATAAGAAGATGCGCTCCACGGGCACGCGCAGGTAATCGCCTTCGCAGTCGCGATCGAGATAATCCCTGGCCCACGGGCTCAGCTCTCCCGATATGCTGACCCCATAGGTCTCTCGGAACTCGGGGCGCAGGCTCGTCGGAATGAGATTCAAGGGCGATTCGCGCAGCGGCGATCCCTTGATGGCGTATAGCGCGCCCTCATCCGTGCGGCTGTACTCCTCGAGCCCGCGCTTCAGAAGGATGGCGAGCGTGGACTTGCCTCCCGAGGGCGGCCCCAGGAGCAGCAGCAAGCGTCGCCCGACGTCCGAGCCGGCTGCCGCCGCCTTGAAGTAATCCACGACTCGTCCGAGCGGCTCGTCGACGCCGAACAGTTCGCGCTTGAAGAGCTCGCGCGCCTTCTCGGTGTCGCTGCCCTCGGCCGCGCGGCCGTGCCACAGCAGCATGTCCCAGATGTATTCGTGGCTGGTTCGAATGTAACTCGCCGGGCGCTTCGGCAGAATGTCCTTCAAGAAGTCGGCGAGCGTCCCTTCCCAGCGCTGCGCACGATGCTCCTTGCTGAAGCGAAGCAGAGAATCCAAAAAATCCGGAGGACTGGACCCCTCTTTTAGCTGTGATACTCCCATCGTCAAACCTCCGCTCGAGAAATTTGGACTGAAGGCCACTAGCTGGCATTTTCGACGCGCTCGAATGCAGTAAAAAACAAGTCGTGCGAGTCGAACGTGATCGCCTTAACTCTATAATGAATGTTTTATGTTAGATCGGTCACAGCTTCAAGTTGTTTCATATAATCAAATTTTCTTTCCCGCGCGGAAGCTGGAAGCCTCGCTGCGAGCGATAAGATCGCGCACTCGACCACACGCGTAATTTAAGCGTAGTGGCGCGATTGCAAGCGCCCGCCCGCTGGCGCGATTTGTCGAGGCCGCAGCGCGTCTCGGCCGCTCAGGGAATGCCGCAACGCGCGTGCCGGATCGCGTCCGTGCACCATAATCGCACAGCAACAAACCCGCCGCGGGCAAGCAAAGGGCGCGTTGCGCACGGCACACAAGCCGCGGTCGCTTAAGCGGATTTCCTGTCGCTGGGTTGATTTTCAGCCGCCGGCGGCTGCCGCGGCGGGGGTCAGAGGCACCGCGGCCGGCAGTTTTCCGCCCAGCTTGAGCCCCTCGCCATCCGCTACGAGATGAAGCACGCGCTTGAACAAACTATCCTGCGCCACGGCGCGCCCGATGTAAAGAATCCCGGTCTCCGCCAGATCCTTCGCCAAAAGCTCCAAGACCCTCGGCCGTTGCTCATCCTCGAGTGCCTCGAGCGCCTCGTCGATGATGAGCCAGCGGGGCGCATGCAAGAGTACGCGCGCGAACCCGAGGCTGTGCTGCTCGCCCTCGGTCAATGTCAGATCCCAACGGCCGGGCGCGTCCAGCAACGGGCCGAGCCGCTCGAGGCCGAGCCGCTCGAGGGCAAGCAAGCACGCCTGGCTGGTGAAATCCTTCACCGTCGTGGGATACGCGAGCACTTCGCGCAGTGTGCCGGGCGGAAAGTACTGCGTTCTCGGCATGAACAGCATCGACTCCCCGTCGGGGCGCGACACGCGACCCGAACCCCACGGCCACAATCCCGCCAGGGCCCGAAACAGCAGGGTCTTGCCGGTCCCCGAGTCTCCGATCACGAGCACGCGTTCGCGAGCCCGCATCTCGACGTGCGGCTCCTTGAGCGCAATCCCACCCGCGGGCGAGGCAATCGCGAGGTTGTCGAGCGTGAAGGTCCCCGGCTTGCCCGCGGTGAACTCGATGCGGCCGGCCAGATCGTGCAGCACGTCGCAGCCGATCACGGCGCGGCGGAAGTTCGCGACCCGCAACAGTGTCGCGCGCCAATCGGCGATGGTGCTGAAGTTGTCCACGAACCAGCGCAGGGAGGACTGCACCTGCATGAACGCGCCCGATGCCATCATCAGTCCGCCGAACGTGAGGGTGCCGCTGAAGTACAAGGGTGCCGCCACCAGGATGGGGGCGACCAGAGTGAACCAACCGTAACCCGCGGTCACCCAAGTGAGACGGGTGTTTCCGGTCACCAGCAAGCGCATGGCGTTGAGCACGCTATTCAAATCGAGCTCGATGCGCCGCGCCTCGTCCTGTTCGGCCCGGGCGAGCGCGATGGAGTCGATGTGCTCGTTCACCCGCACCAGCGAGAAGCGCAGCTCCGCCTCCCGAGCGTACCGATCGGCATTGTTACGGACGAGGCTCCGGCCCACCCAGTAGCTCAAGAGCGAGGCGGATCCCGAGTACAGGATGGCGGCCCACACCATGTACCCCGGGATGACGATGGATCGGTCGGCCACATGGAACGCGAACGCGCTCGACATTGCCCACAGCACGCTGATGAAGGTGGCGAGCAGAATCGAGGCCTGCAATAGGCCCACGCCCAGGTCTCCCGACAATTCCGTCAGATGGCGCGCATCCTCGTGCATGCGCTGGTCAGGGTTGACGCCCATCGCGCCGGCATGCGCCAGGCGAAACGCGCGTCCCGGCGCCATCCAGCCCTGCACGAGGTCACGCACCAGTCCTTCGCGCAGCTTGAGCTTCAAGGTCTCGACCAACCACCGCTGCGCGACGTTGAGCGCGAGCAGAGCACCCGCGATCACGCCGAAGACGCCGAGCTGCTTCCAGAACTCGCCGAGATTTTTGTGCGACAAGGCGTCGTAGAACGGCTGGTTCCAGCTGTTCAGCTTGATCTGGCCATAAGCGGTCACTGCGACGACGACGAAGATGCAGAGAGACAGTATGACGAGCGTTCCGCGCACGGGAGAAGACCATGACGCCCGCAGCATCATGCCGAGCTGCGCCGTCAGCCCGGACTCTGCGGTGTCGTCGAAATCGCCGGGGGACGCATCGGCGGCACGTCTGCCGGGGGGCGTATTTACATCGTCGGGCCGTTTTATGATCATGCTAGCCACTTGAGGAGCCGAACAATTCCGCTATTATCCGCCACGCCGCGCTCGCCTTGGGACACCCGACCCACAAAAACAGCGCGATGCCTTCGGCGCGTTGCCGGTTGCCCATGACTCAAGCCGCCACGAATCGAATCGACCGGCTCATCCGCGAGATGTCCCTGGCCGAGAAGCTCGGACAGCTCACCATGACCTCGGCCGGCTACACCGTGACCGGTCCCACCTTGGCCGGCGACTCGACGGAATCGATCCGCGCGGGCACCGTCGGAAGCCTGCTCAATCTGTTCGGCGCCGAGCACGTGCGCGAGATGCAGCGCGTCGCGGTCGAGGAATCGCGCCTCGGCATCCCGCTCTTGTTCGGCTTCGATGTCGTGCACGGCTACCACACGATTTTCCCCATCCCGCTCGGCGAAGCGGCCTCGTTCGAGCCCGACCTGTGGGCGCTCACCGCGCGCGAGGCGGCTAAGGAAGCCGCCGCCGCCGGCCTCGCCATGACATTTGCACCCATGCTCGACATCGCACGCGATCCGCGCTGGGGCCGAAGCGCCGAGGGACCGGGCGAGGACCCGTGGGTAGGCGTGCGCATGGCGGATGCGAAGGTGCGTGGGTTTCAGGGCGATGATCTCGCCGCGCCGATCGCGCTCGCCGCGGTAGCCAAGCATTACTGCGCCTACGGCGCGGCAACTGCGGGCCGCGATTATGCTTCCGCGGATGTCTCGGAGCGCACGCTCCGCGAGGTGTATCTGCCGCCGTTTGCCGCCGCCGTGGCGGCCGGTGTGAGCGCCGTCATGCCCGCCTTGAACGATCTCGCCGGCATTCCGATGACGGCGCACGCGGGGCTCATCAAGGGATGGCTGCGCCGTCGCCTCGGATTCAACGGCGTCATCGTGAGCGATTACAACGCCGTGGCCGAGCTCATTCGCCACGGCATCGCGGCCGACCTCGCCCAAGCGGCGGCCCTCGCGCTCAACGCAGGGGTCGATATCGACATGATGGGCGGGGCATATCGCCATGGACTGCCGATCGCGCTCGATCGCGGATGGGTGGCATCGGCGGACATCGACGAGGCGGTGCGGCGCGTGCTCACGCTCAAATGGAAGCTCGGGCTGTTCGACGATCCCTACCGCCGCGGCGCCGACCCCGAGAGCACCGAGGCGCTCGCGCTGCGGCGCCGACTCGCGCGTGCCGCCGCCGCCCGTTCGCTGGTGCTGCTCAAGAACGAGGCGAATGTGTTGCCGCTGCCAGGCGGCGCGCGCGTCGCCCTGATAGGTCCTTTGGCCGATGCGCCCCGCGACATGCGCGGACCGTGGGCGGCGGCCGGCGGCTCCGATCCCGACGTGACCGTGCTCAACGGCCTCGAGACGGCACTCGGCGCGGGGCAAGTGCTCCACGCGCCCGGTGTCGACATCGCGGGTGACGATCTCACCGGCGTGGCCAAGGCACTGGAACTCTGCGACCAGGCGCATGCGATCGTGCTGTGCCTGGGCGAGTCCCAGGCCATGAGCGGGGAGGCGGCGAGCCGCGCGCACCCGCATCTGCCGGGCCGGCAGCGACAGCTGGCCGAGAGCGTGTTCGAGCGCGCGCGAGCCTTGCACAAGCCGGTCATCGCCCTCGTCTTCTCCGGCCGCCCGCTCATCGTGCCCTGGCTCATCGAGCGTGCCGATGCGGTGATCGCCGCGTGGTTTCCGGGCAGCGAGGCGGGCAACGGCATCGCAGACGTGCTGACGGGCCGGGTGGGCCCGAGCGGACGCACCCCCGTGACCTGGGCGCGAAACCTGGGGCAGGTGCCGCTGTTCTACGCCGCGCGGCCGACCGGGCGGCCCGCCGCTCCGAATGATCACTACACCAGCAAGTATCTGGACTCCCGCAGCGATCCGCTGTTTCCCTTCGGCCACGGACTCACGTACGGTCGGTTCGTCCTCTCGAACCTGCGCTTGAGCAGGGAGACATTGCTCGAGAACGAGACGCTGACGGTGCGCGTCGACGTCGCAAACCAGGGACCGAGGACTGGCGAGGAGACTGTGTTTCTGTTCACGCACGACAAACTCGCGAGCGTGGCGAGGCCTGTGCTCGAGCTCAAGGGTTTCGGCAAGATCAAGCTGGACCCGGGCCGATCGGGCACCGTGACGCTGCCGCTGGCGGGTGGGGACCTGCGCTTTCTGGGGCTCGATCTCGAGCCGATATTCGAGCCGGGTGAGGTCGAGATCCTGGTCGGACCGTGCGCCGACCGCTCGAAGCTACTCGCGACGACCGTTCATCTGGCTCCCGCGCCCCGTCCCTGACCGCAGGCCCAGAGGAAATTGGTTTCCTCGCGCGTGCCGGGCACGATGGGACTCCAGGGCGTCGATTTCGGATCCGCCTCGTCCGTCTGCTCGGTGCCCTGGATGTTGTTGACCGAGTAATAGACGATCAGGAGATTGCGCGACTGCTCCTTCTTGCAGTCATATTGTTGCTTTTCGACGGCGCTCATGTAGGGGCCCGCGTCGCCCGTCTGAGGCTCGGCGTATTCATAGCGTATCCAAGCGGTGGCGATCTGACCGGAGCGCTTCATCTGGTGAGTGCTGGTGAAAATCGCCCACGAGCCGTCCGTTGCCACGCTGCGGAATTCCCAGCCGCCGCTGCTCATGGGATCGAGCGTGCGCACCCAGCCCATGGGATTGGCTTTGCGTGCGGCGCGCTCGCGTTCGAGCTGCTCGGCTCGAGCCCGCGCGACCTGGTTGGCACGCTCGCGCTCCGCGGCCCATTGCTTTTCCTGTTCCGGAGTCTGGCCGCCGGCAGTCTCGACACCGGCGAGGAGCGCGGCCCCGCAGGCGGCCGTCGCGGCCCACCGAATCAATTTGCCCATGGGGCGAAATCTTAGCGCTTTACGGCGCCTCGCGTGAGATCTCGGAGGGCGCCTACGCGCCGAGCGGCATCCGAGCGCGGCGATGAGGCCGGAATTGACAATAGCAAGTCCTGCATGGCCTGCGGCATGGTGCCGATCGCCCGCGGCACCTCGGCCTCCGAGACCGGAGGCGAGATCAGAAATCCCTGCAGGTAGAGTGCGGGGATCGCAGCCAGGCAGCTGAACTGAGTGTTGCGCTCGACGCCCTCCGCCGTCACCTCGATGCCGAGATCCTCGCACAAGAGTATCAGCGCCATCGCGATTGCGGCCGAGCGCGGGTTGGTATCGATCCCGGCAATCAGCGCCCGGTCGAGCTTGATGCGCGACAAAGGCAGCTGCTCGAGGGAGGCAAACGAGGAGTAACCCGTGCCGAAGTCGTCCAGCGCGATCGCGATATCGAGCGAGCGCAGCAGCCGCAGCGACTCGATGGTGGCGGCGCCGGTTTGCAGCACCGTCTCCGTGAGCTCGAGCTCGATGCAGCGCGCCGGCAGTTCGAACTCGTGCAGGAGCCTCTGCACGCGGTCCACGAAGCTCGTGCTCGCCAGCTGCCGCGGCGAGACATTGATCGCGACCTTGACCTCGGGCCAAAAGGTGCGCTGCCAATTCGCCGCCGTCTCGATCGCTCGGCGCAGCACCCAGTCGCCGAGTTCGAGGATGAGACCGGACTCCTCCGTCACCGCCAGGAACTCGGCCGGTCCGGCGAGCCGTCCATCGGGCGTTCGCCAGCGGACCAGCGCCTCGACCAACCCGACACGCAGGCTGTCGAGGCGCACTTCCGGCTGGAAAAGCAGCTCGAACTCCTCGTGCTCGAGCGCTCGCCGGATTCCCTGCTCGGTGATGAACTTGCGGGTGGCTGCCTCATGCAGCTCGCGAGTGAACAGCGCCGCCTGGTTGCGTCCGAGCGCCTTGGCGCGAAACAGCGCCGCGTCGGCGGCACTCAACAGGTCCTCGGCCGTTTGCTCGTGATCCGGGTAGAAGCTCGTGCCGATACTCACGCTCACGGTGATGGCGCGTCCCTCGACGCTGAGCGACCGCTCGAAAGCGCTGACGATGCGATGTGCGGCGAGCAGGGCCGACTGAGGAGAGTTCGCCTGTTCCTGCACGATCGTGAATTCGTCGCCTCCCAGGCGTGCGGCGAAACCGAGCGTCTGCGCGGTCTCCTCCAGCCGCTGAGCAACGCTGATGAGCACGCGGTCACCGAAGGCGTGGCCCATGCTGTCGTTGAGATTCTTGAAGTTGTCGAGATCGATGAAGAACACGGCGACTCCGGCGCCGCGCTGCCGCGCCCGCTCGAGCGAGCGGTTGAGGAGGACGAAGAACTGCCGCCGGTTCGCGAGCAGCGTGAGCGGGTCGTGCTCCGCCAGGTGCTGCAGCAGGCGCGTACGCTGCTCGACTTGTGTCTCGAGCGTGCGCCGGTAATCCTGGGTGAGGTCGCGCGCAGCGCGCAACTGGAACGCCATGCGGTTGAAGGCGACGGATAAGGCGTTCAGCTCCTTCAGGCCGCCTCGCGGCGCGCGCACGTCCTCGCCGCGCGCGAGCTTGCGCGTCGCCTCGATCAGCCGGCCCACGGGGATGAGGATGCTGCGCATCGTCCACATCGAGATCGTGAACCAGATCAACAAGACCGCCGCCGTGATCCAGGCGATCATCAGCCGCCGATCGCGATCCGGCACGGTGGTGGTGGTCGTGGTGGTGGTGGTGACGGCATCGACGATGGGCGAGGCGATCGCCGGCGGCAGCGCAGGCACGCTCTGCGAAGGTGCGGCCGCGGCGGGGCGCTCGACCACGGTGAGGGACTCGGATACGATTTCGGGCACGGAGGCGAGAAGACGGTCGCGCCCTGCCGCGAACCTCGCGGTCTCCTCGCGCATGGTGTTGCCGGTCTCGATTCCCGCGGCGCGGAGCGTCGCTAGCTGTGCAAGGTCGCGATGCATCTCGCGCACCCAGGTGTCACCGTCGGAGCGTGAGAAGCTCGCCGCGTCGGCCTGGAACGTGCTCTGCAGCGCGTCCTCGCTCTCGGCCAACGCATCGAGCGCCTGAGGATCGGCGACGCTCGCTGCCGCGACGTCGGTGAAACGCCGCTGCAGCTCATCGACGCTCGCATGTAGACGCAGCAGCGACTGCCGCGCGAACACCCGACCGAACAGCTTGAGCGCGCGGTTCATCGAGACGGTAATGCGCCTGTCCATCGCATCGAGGCGATCCTGGTATAGCTGGAGCACCGAGCGCCGCCGGTCTGCCGACTCTACGTAATCGGCCCCGGCGCGCTCGTAGCTCGTCAGAGCCGCCTGCACGGCGCGCCCGCGCACCTGCTCCTTCCCGAGCGCCTGGGCGGCCAGATCGAGGTCGCGTTGCGCGGCGCGCCGGTCGCCCTCCGCGGAGCTCGTGTCCATGGATACGCGCGTCTCGACGCTGCGCTGATAATGCTCGAGTGCCGCTTGGAAGCGATCGATTTCGACGGGCGGGACCTCGGAATGCAACGTCTCGTGGGAGATGGCGGACGGCGGCGCTGCGGCCGGAAGGGCGAGCGCCGGCAAGCGCGCATCGGGCGCGGGGGAGTACTGTCCACGGTCGAGGCGCGTGGTCTCGACCACGGCGATTTCGCGCTCGATCATCACATTGGCGGCGATGGCAAGCACCGCGACGGCGGCGAAGGAGGTGGCGAGGCGTCCGGCGATGCCGATGGATAAGCCGCGACGCAATCGGGCTCTTGCGCGCAGCGATTTGCGACCCAGAGCCGCTCCGAGGTGTGCCAACCCAGGCCCCATGGACGTCAATCCGCAACAATGAAGAGTCCATTGTGGCACTGCTCCAGGAGGCCCTGGGCGGGGGATGCGGGAACTGTGGAGTAGATCCCGCAAACGCCGACAAAATCGGCTCCTGTCGGAATTTATCCTATAAAATCAACACGTAAAGCCCCAGCGCCGCCCCATCGAGCGGTGCTCCCGCTGCCAGGCGGGCGGCTAAGGCTTGATACCGGCCGACTTGCCGCGGGTGCCGGCGAAGGTATCGGGGTCGTCGTCGCCCGTGTCGAGACCGTCGTCGTACAGAGTGTCCTCTTCACCGTCCAGGTGCAGCTCCGTATCGGGATTGCGACCCTTTTCATAGGCGTCGTGATCCGCAGCGGCCTTGTTCTCCGCACCCTCGAGCGGAGTGCCTCGCAGCCGTCGTTCTCCAGCCGTCGGCACGTCCTTTGAATCCTTCGGCGTTTCGGGGTTTCCCATCACGAGCTCCTCACGCGATATGGCGACGCCCGCACTCTAGCACCGCAGTGCTGGTTGCGAATACACGTGTTTCGGGCGCAGCCCGTAGGAATGCACTGACGCCGCGCGCCGATGGCGCAGCCGGACCGCTCAGAGGGCCATCGCCAGCACGACAGAGAGGCCCGGACTTCGATCCGAAAGCTCCAGAGCGCTGCCATGCAGCTTCGCCACGGCTTGTGCGAGGCTCAAGCCGAGACCGACGCCCGGCGTGCCGCGGCTCGCATCGCCGCGGTAGAAGCGCTCGACGACCTTGTCTTTTTCCGAGTCGTCGATGCCCGGGCCGTTGTCGGTCACGGCAATTTCGGCGCGCCCGTCCGCGCGCCGACGCAGGGTGACGTCGATCTTCCCGTTCTCCGGGGTGTACTTGAGCGCGTTGTCGATGAGATTGCTGAGCGCCTGGGCGAGCAGAATGGGGTCGCCCGAGACCCTGAGAGGCGCCTCGGCCTGCAATAGCAGGCGGATGTTCTTGAGCTCCGCCGCGGGCGCGTAAAACTCCACGGCGGTGCCGGCGAGGTCGACGAGATCGAAGGCGACAAAGCCCGACCGGCGCAGCCCCGCGTCGATTTCAGCGAGGCGCAGCAGCGCGTCGAAAATGCGTATCACCCGGTCGACGTCGGCCACCGCGCCGTCGATCTCCGCGAACGTCGCGTCCGGCGGCGGCCGGATGAGAGCGAGCTCTTCGAGACGCGAGCGCAGCTCGGCGAGCGGCGTGCGCAGGTCGTGCGCAATGGAGTTCGAGACGTTGCGCACTCCGTGCACGAGCTGCTCGATCTGATCGAGCATGCCGTTGATGGTGCTCGCCAGAGTGCTGAGCTCGTCGTGGCTCCGATCGGTGGGCAAGCGGTGCTTGAGGTCGCCGTGGATGATGGCCGATACGGTGTGCCGGATGCTGTGCACGCGAGCCATCAAGGCGCGTCGCGTGATGAGGCCGATGAAGAGGCCCGCGATGGACAGCACCGCGACGCCGGCGATCAGCCCGTACCAGAAGCGGCGCTCGAGCGGCGCGAACAGCTTGTTGTCGCGGCCCACGATGAGCACGTAGTCGCCGAGGTTGGTCACGTGCACGAGCGAGTTTTGAATGCCGTGCTCGCCCATGTCGACCATGATCCGGTAATTACCCGCGGTGGCCGGCAAGGCGCGCGGCCAAGCTGCGAGATTGCCGGCCAGAGGCTTCAGCGACGCATCGGTCAGCAGCAGGATGCGGTCGCCGGCGATCTGCATGTTGACGCGCGCATCGATGAAATGCTTGAGTGCCTCGACCCCCTCGCGGCGGTAGACGTCGGTCAGGCGCATGGCGTCGGCCTGCAGGATCTCGCTGCGGCCGTCCTGAATGGTGACCTGCCACGCGTAGTATAGCG
>Ga0302324_100000655_pt1 | contig 88553 bp, 73 predicted proteins | sample Palsa_T0_1_FD_201949 | JGI IMG/M metagenome (GOLD analysis project Ga0302324, IMG submission 201949) | Peat permafrost microbial communities from Stordalen Mire near Abisko, Sweden - Palsa_T0_1 | ecosystem: Environmental > Terrestrial > Soil > Palsa > Peat permafrost | place: Sweden: Abisko...
ACAGCCCGCTCGGCGGCCTGGAAGTAAAGCTCACTTTGCCGGCGATTGTGTGAGGGCTTTCCGGCATATTTTCGTCGCGCATGCGTGGTAGTGTTCCGAAGGTCAGCCAAAGGAGATTGCAAGATGAACTCGACAAAGACCGCACGTTCGCTGCGCGCGGGCGCAAGCATTTCTGTTCTGGCTCTTGCCGCGCCGCTGATGGGGGTCGCGGCCTCTGCCCACGCCGCGGTGACGATCTCGTCCGCCGCGACGGCGAACATGGTGTGCTCCGGCGGCACCTGCGCGCCGACGGCGGCGAGCGCGGTGCTCAATGTCGGCGACCTCGAAACGCTGCTGGCCTCCGGCAATGTCGCGGTGACGACCACAGGGTCCGGCGTGCAGGCAAAGGACATCAACGTCAAGGCCGCGCTCGCGTGGTCGAGCACAGGCGCGCTCACGCTCGACGCCAACCGCTCGATCGCGATCGACCAAGCCATGTCGATCGCCGGCTTTAGTGGATTGACTCTTGATACGAGCGCAAGAAACGGCACGCTCTCTTTCGGCAAGAAAGGCCATGTCGGTTTCGCTGATCTGTCGAGCGCGCTCACGATCAACGGCGCGGGCTACACGCTCGTGAATACCATCGCTGCACTTGCAAGCGCCATCAAGACCAATCCGACTGGCGATTACGCGCTCGCTGCCGGCTACGATGCGAGCGCGGACGGCACTTATGCGTCCTCACCCGTTTCAACAACCTTCGAGGGTGCTTTCGAGGGTCTCGGCAACACGATTTCTCACCTTGCGATCGATATGACCGATAGGCAACCCTATGTTTATATCGGCTTGTTCGCCAATTTGGGCACAGGCGCGTCCATCGACAATCTCGCCCTGTCCAAGGTCAATATCGCAGGCCCGAAAGGCCGACACGGAGGGGAGATAGGCGGCCTCGTGGGTCAAAATCTCGGGCTCCTGTTCGGTGACTCCGTCAGTGGCAAGGTTCTGGGACGCAAAAACGGTTCTACGGGCGGCCTAGTCGGCCTGAATTACACCGGCGGCGCCATCGTCAACTGCTTTTCATCGGCGGCAGTGTCAAGCGACAAAGGCGGGTTGGTTGGCGACCTGGTGGGTGCAAGTCTTGGTACGATCAGCAATTCTTCTGCGACCGGCGCCGTGAAAGCCGGGCTCAACAACGAGGCCGGCGGACTTGTTGGCGAAAATCAGGGTACGATCGTCGCGTCCTACGCGACCGGCTCCGTAACGAGCGGATATGACTCATGGGTCGGCGGCCTGGTTGCGGAGAATGAGAACAGCATCTCGCAATCTTATGCGACGGGCGCGGTGACGGGCGGATCGGAGAGTAAGGTCGGTGGTCTGGTCGGCGACAATTATGCGTCCACCAGCACAATCAGCGACTCCTATTCGACGGGAACGGTGACGGGCGGCGGCACGCTCGGAGGACTGATCGGCTATGACGGCTCTACAGCCGGCAACAATGTGGATTCGTATTGGGACACGACGACGAGCGGGATCACCAATCTCAGTCAGGGCGCGGGCAATATCGCGAACGATCCCGGCATCACGGGATTGACCACCGCGCAATTCCAGTCGGGCCTGCCGGCGGGATTCGATCCGTCGATCTGGGGCGAAAACGCCGGCATCAATGGCGGTCTGCCCTATCTGCTCGCGAATCCGCCACCTTCGTAAAAACCCGCGGAATCCCTGAAGAGTACACGGTACGTTCCGTGTACGAATAAAACCGCTTGATGCGTTTGATCAAACGCACTATAAATTTCGTCATAACGGCATCGTGCGCCCGGCGCTCCGCAAGGAGCGGCCGGGTTTTTCTTTGGCCATCTTTGCGAGTTGTGCGACGACCTCCGCCTGGGGGAAGGCTCGGTGCTGCGCAATCGGCAAACAAAAATTCGATGACTTTTCTGCGGGAACCCGCCCCTGTTATTCCCTGTTCCGATTATTCCCTGTTAAATTCCCTGCTAGCAGGGAATTCGTTGCCCAAAAGTTCCGCCGATTTGTTCCCTGTTAAATTCCCTGTTGCCGGGGAGTTCCATGGCCGGGCTTTCGACCCGGCCACCTGCTACAAAGTACCGTCGGCTGCGAGCGTGCGGATTTCGTCCGGCGAATAGCCGAGCTCGCGCAGGATTTCGTCATTGTGCGCGCCGATGACGGGCGGCGGCCGGCGCACCTGGCCTGGCGTTGCGTGCAGCTTGACGGGCGTGACCGCGATGGGTGCGTGGCCCAAGCCCGGATATTCGACGTCGGTGAAGATATCGCTCGCGCGCATATGCGGATCGTCGAGCGCTTCGCGCAGTGTGTAGACGGGGCCGCACGGCACGCGCGCCTGTTCGAAGGAGGCAACGGCTTCCGCGCTCGTGCGCGTGGCGCACCATTCGGAGAGTCTGGCGCTCACGATCTCGCCGTGATCGCCGCGCGTCTTGTCGCTCGCGAAACGTTCGTCTTCGAGCCATTCCGGCGCGCCCACGAGTTTCGCCACGCGCCGGAACAGCGGATCGCCGTTCACCGCGACGGTGATCCAGCCGTCGCTGGTGCGGAGGATATCGGAGGGCGCCGCCGTCTGACTGCGGTTGAGCGTGGGCTTGCGGTCGAGCCTGAGCACGGCCTCTTCGATCAGCATGGTGCTGAAGAAGGTCGCGGCCGTGCGCAGCAATGCGCCTTCGACGAGCTGTCCGCGGCCCGTCGTGTCGCGCGACCTGAGCGCCGCCATGATGCCCAGCGCCAGCAGCGACGCCGTGCCGAAATCGACCCATGGCGCTGCGGCCCGCACGGGCTGTTCCGGCGTGCCCGAAAGATAGGCCACGCCCGTCATGGCCTGGGCGATGCCGTCGAAGCCCACGCGGTCGGCATAGGGGCCTTCGAGGCCGAAGGTGGAAACGACGGCGAGGATCGCGCGCGGATTGACGGCAGACACCGCATCATAGTCTAGGCCCAGTACCTTCAGCGTCTGGCCGGGCAGGTTGGCGATCACGACATCGCTTTGGGCGATGAGGCGGCGTACCACCTCGCGGCCGCGCGGGCTTGCGGGATCGAGAGTGAGGCTGCGTTTGTTCCTGTTCATCTGCAGGAACATCGCGCCTTCGCGGGGCTCGCCATCCGCCGTCTCGCCAAGCGAGACGAGCGTGCGGTCCTCGCGTCCGTCGCGCTTCTCGACACGGATCACGTCGGCGCCGAAATCGCCGAGCAGGGCCGCGCAATATGGCCCCGCGATATAGCGGCCGAAATCGACGACGCGTATGCCTTCGAGCGGCAGGCTCATGAAAGTTCTCCTTCGACCGCCGATTGCGGCGCGGGCCCCCGCGAAATATACCGGTCGGCCCTGAAACACGCGAGGACCGCATGCCGCCCAAGCAGAATCCGCTGAAGCTCAATCCGTTGCAATTGCGCACGCTGACCGTGTTGCAGGCGCTGGCCATTCAGCCGGGCGTCGCCGTCAACGGGCCGGGCGCCGGCGAACGGACGGTCGAGCGGTTTCCGCAGGCCCATGGCGATCATTTCCACCTGGGCGATGCGGTCGTGGCGACCAAGGATGCGTCGGGCCTTTACAATGAAAAAGTCTGGCATGCGCTGGAGCGCAAGGGCCTGGCGAAAGCCGACTGGCCGCACCGCCTCACGCTCACGCCATCGGGGCTGGAATATGTGACGGGTCTCAGCGGCGAAATCCTCCGCCGCTCCCCGCATTGAGGCGCGTCATTTAACGCGTTTGAAAATTGCCAGCGGTTTCTTGAACAGCGCCCGGCCCGTCGGTGTTCCCAGCAGAGCATCGAGTTCGGCGGCGGAGGCGGTGAGCGTCACATCGCCAAACTGGCCCGGCTCGATGTCGCCCGCGATCTTGCCCTGTTTGATGGCGGCAGAGACGGCTTTCTCGTCCGCGAGATAAAGCACGAGCGCGCCGTCGCCATTGACGCGGTAGAGCAGCGGAATCGTATTGTCCGCAAGCTTGGTGTCCGGCGGCTTGCCGCTGTCGTCGAGTTCCTTCGCGTCGAGGAACTGGTTGCGCCCGAGCATGGCGGTCTGGACGGAGAAGGTCAGCCAGCCACCTTTGTCCTTTGTGTCGGGCGGCGTGAGCAGCAAAGCTTTCAGCGTGCCGTCGTCCTGCGGAAAAAAGGTCAGATAGAAGGAATTGTTGTCTGTGCCGGAACGTCCTTTCCACATGCCGGCGAGGGTCTGGTCGGCTTTGAGGCCCACCGTCGTGCCGACCGGCGTTTTGCTCGTGACGGGCAGGCAGGCGGATACGGCGAGTGCCGCGGCGATCGTGGCGGCCGCGCGGAGACAAAGGTACAAGAGGCGTTTCCCCTTCGAATATGACGCAGCCTGGGGCACGATTCAGGCGGAACGGCGGCGTGCGGCGGCACGACATTGGAGAGGCGAGGCGGCGTCGCCTATAATCCGGCCCGCGATGAAAGACCCTCGATGAATCCGCGCAAGCGCCGCCGGCTGCTGTTCGTGGCGGCACTCCTCACCGCCAGCGTCGGGGGCACGGCCCTCGTGCTCACCGCGCTCAAGGACAATGTGCTCTATTTTTACAGCCCCAGCGACGTGGCCGCGAAACATGTGGCACCCGGTGTTGCCTTTCATCTGGGCGGGCTGGTTGCGCGCGGCAGCGTCGCACGCGGTCCCGGCGCCGAAGTGCGGTTCGTGGTGACGGACGGCCGCAAGCAGGTGCCCGTGGATTATGTGGGTGTGCTGCCGGACCTGTTCCGCGAGGGCCAGGGTGTGGTTGCGGCCGGTGCCTTCGGGCCGGGCGGCGTGTTCACCGCCAGCGAAGTCCTCGCCAAACACGATGAGCGCTACATGCCGCCCGATGTGGTGGATGCGCTGAAGCGGGCCGGGCGCTGGAAGGAAGGCGGCTCGTGACGGGCGAGATCGGTTTTTTGGCACTATGCCTTGCGCTGGCGCTGGCGCTTGTCCAGGCGGCGGCAGGACTCATCGGCGCACGCAGCGACGCTGAGCTCGCGCGCAGCGTGGCGTCGAGCAGCGCGCTCGGATTCTCGGTCTTCGTGTGCCTCGCGTTCGGTGCGCTCACCTGGGGGTTCGTCACATCGGATTTCAGCATTCTCGATGTGGCCCAGAATTCCCATACGCTGAAGCCGCTGCTCTACAAGATCACCGGCGTATGGGGAAACCACGAAGGTTCGATGCTGCTGTGGATGCTGGTGCTGGCGCTTTATACCAGTGCGATGGCGTTCGGGCAGCGCGGCGGCCCGCGGCTCACTTCGGCCGCGCTGGGCGCGCAAGGTCTGCTGGCGGTAGCCTTCCTGCTTTACATCATCCTCAAATCGAATCCGTTCCTGCGTCTGGATCCGCCGCCTTTCGAGGGCGCCGGCCTCAATCCGTTGCTGCAGGATCCCGGTCTCGCGTTCCATCCGCCCATGCTCTACCTGGGCTATGTCGGCCTTTCGGCTACCTTCGCCTATGCCGCCGCGGCACTCATCACGGGCGATGTGGATGCCGGCTGGGCACGTGCCGCCCGCCCCTTCATGCTCGCGGCCTGGATGGCGCTCACACTGGGCATCACGCTGGGCAGCTGGTGGGCTTACTACGTGCTCGGCTGGGGCGGCTTCTGGTTCTGGGACCCGGTCGAGAACGCATCCCTGATGCCATGGCTCGCGGCCACCGCTCTGTTGCACTCCGCGCTTGCCACGGAGCGCACCGGCGCATTCCGCAACTGGAGCCTGCTTTTGTCGCTGGGCGCGTTTTCGCTGAGCCTGATCGGCACGTTCCTGGTGCGCTCGGGCGTGCTGACGTCGGTTCATTCCTTCGCGAACGATCCCGAGCGCGGCAAATTCATTCTGGCAATGCTGTTCGCCACCATCGGCAGCGCGCTTTGCCTGTTCGCCTGGCGGGCGCCGAAACTCGGCGGCGGCGCGGCGTTCGAACCCGTCAGCCGCGAATCCGCATTGCTGCTCAACAATGTCCTTCTTACGGCGGCGGTGGCGACGGTCTTTCTCGGCACCCTCTACCCGCTGTTTCTGGAAGCGGCGACGAGTACGCGCATCTCCGTGGGTCCGCCTTATTTTGCCGTCACGTTCGCGCCCATCTTTGTGGCCCTGCTGCTGCTGCTGCCTTTCGGTCCGAGACTGTCCTGGCGACGTGGCGATCTTGCTTTGGCCGCGCGCCAGCTGGCGCCGGGGCTTGGCGTTGCTTTGGTGGCGGGTGTGGTCGCCTTCGCCGCCGGGGCGCCGTCCAGTCTTGCTGCTGCTTGTGCCTTTGCGTTGGCCGGCTGGGTGATCGCGGCCAGCGTTCTCGACATGCGTGAGAAATTGAAGACCGGGGCGCTGCCGGTGTCTTCGCTGGCCTCCGTCTTCGCTCATGCGGGACTCGGGCTCTCGCTTCTCGGTATTGCGGGCACGTCTTTGTGGAAGAGCGAAGCGCTTGAGATCGTGGCGCCGGGCCGGTCGGTTACGATAGCATCCTATACGCTTGTCTTCGATGGTGTGGCGCCGTTCATGGGTCCGAATTACACGGCGGCGCGCGCCACCATCGAAGTGCGCGATCGCGGCAAGTTTGTCGCGATGCTTTACCCCGAGACGCGGTCCTATCCCGCAGAGGGCCAGGCAGTGACGAAGACCGCGATCCACACGACGGGGTTCTCCGACCTTTACGTCGCGTTGGGTGACGACCGCGGCGGCGGACGCTATGTGATCCGCGCCTATGTCAATCCGCTGGCGCCTTTCATCTGGTTCGGCGGCGCGGTCATGGCGCTTGGTGGGTTGGCGAGCCTCGTAGGCCGGCTGCGCTTGCGCGTCGTTCGGTTGGCGCCTGCCGAATGACGAAGATGCGACAGGCCGTCATATTCGTTTTGAGCCTGTTGCTCGCGCCGGCCGCCTTTGGCGCCTATGGCCCGGAAAGACTGGCCGGCCCCCGGCTTGAAGCGCGTGCCGTGGCGCTGCAAAGGGCGCTGCGTTGTGTCGTGTGCCAGGGGGAATCGCTCGACGAATCCGGCGCCCCGTTGGCGGCCGATCTCCGTAATCTTATTCGCGCTAAAATTGAAAAAGGCTGGACGGACACGGAAATAGAGAAATATCTGGTTGCGCGTTACGGGGACTTTATACTAATGCAACCCCCGCTCGAACCGCTGACCTATGCGCTGTGGTTCGGCCCGCTCATCGTCCTGTCGATCGGCGGCGCGGCGGCCGCAGCGGTTATTTTTCGCGCCCGGAGGAATGCCAGGGCGCAAGAGCCCGGTTGAAATGCCCAGGCGTCGATCACGACAGCGAGAGCAGGCGGGCTCACGCTGAAAGTGTCAGACCTTTAATGCTATGGAAAGAAAGGCGTAATGGGGGCGGCATAAGGCTTGGTAACGTCGTATCGCGGTTGGGCATCCGGCGAATGCGCCCATCGCTGAACACAGTCGCTGCTCTAGGGAGAATGAAATGAATCGCGTTAGTCAGGTGGAATGCCGGCCCGGAACGACACGAGTGGGATTGCTTACCTCGGCCTTGGTCCTGGGCCTCGGCTTCGCCGCGGCTTTTCCCCCGTTAGGTGCAGCAGGTGCGGCGACCGCTGCAGCCGGTCGGCCCGCGACACCTCGCATGCTCGAAAACGGCGCGCCTTTCAGTTTCGCCGATCTCGTCGAGCGGGTGAGCCCCGCCGTCGTCACCGTCACCGTAGAGCAGCAGGTTTCCGCCCAGCAGCAGGCGTTCAACCCGGAAGATTTGCCTGAACCTTTCCGCGACTTTTTCGACCAGTTCGGTCAGGGCGAGGGTGGGCACCAGTTCCAGGCGCCCCGCAAGGCCGTTGCCATGGGCTCGGGCTTCATCATCGACAAATCCGGTTTCATCGTCACCAACAATCATGTCGTGGCAGATGGCCACAAGATTACCGTCAAGCTTCCCGACGGGCGCGAATTCGACGCCAAATTGCTGGGCGCCGACGCGGCTACCGACATTGCGCTGCTCAAGATCAAAAGCGACAAGCCCTTGCCTGCGGTTGAATTCGGCGACGACCACTCCGTTCGCGTCGGCGATTGGGTGATCGCGGTGGGAAATCCGTTCGGTCTCAGCAATTCGGTCACCGCCGGCATCATCTCCTCCATCAACCGGGATGTGGGGAATGGTCCTTATACAGATTATTTGCAGATCGACGCGCCGATCAACCGCGGCAATTCCGGCGGCCCCACTTTCGATCTCCAGGGCCAGGTCATCGGCATGAATTCGATGATCTACTCGCCCTCTGGCGGCAGCGTGGGCATCGGGTTCGCCATTCCCGCCTCCACCGTCCACGAAGTGGTGGCGCAGCTTGAGGCGCATGGCAAAGTGGCGCGCGGCTGGCTCGGCGTGCAGATTCAGAACCTGACGCCCGAGATTGCGCAGTCGCTGGGCGCGAAAGAAAACAAGGGCGCCATCGTCGCCTCCATTGTCCCGGGCAGTCCCGCTGCCAAAGCCGGTTTCGTGCAGGGCGATCTGGTCCTCGCGGTGAACGGCAAGTCGGTAGAAGATTCGCGCGATCTGACGCGGCGCGTGGCCGCGCTTCCGGCCGGCGCCAAGGCGGTGTTCGCGGTTGTCCGCGGCAGCACGCCGAAAACGCTGACAGCCACGATCGGGCAGCGCAAGGAAGAACAAGTCGCCTCCAATGACGGGCCGCAGAAGAACAGCAGCGCGCCGTCGACAGGCGAAGCGATGGGCCTCGGGCTCGCAGCCGTGACACCGGAAGTGCGCCGGTCCTACAATCTCGACGATCACGTCAACGGCGTGCTCGTAACGCGCGTCGACCCCGACAGCGATGCGGCGGACAAGGGAATCGAGCCCGGCGATGTGGTGATGTCGGTCGCCAACAGGCCGGTTCACACGCCACAGGACATCAAGGCCCAGATCGCCGGCGCGCAAGCCCAGGGCCGCAAGAGTATTCTCATTCTGGTCAACGGATCGAATGGCGGACAGCGCTTTGTCGCGCTGAAGATCGCATAGACGCGAATTTGCAGAGTACCGGACGGCGCGGGCTTTCGAGCCGGCGGCGTCCGGCCCCCGCGCCGGTGGTGGCGGCATCATCCCCCCCGTTGCTGCCGCCGGCGCGGACCCGTTTTCACAGCGTAGCTTTTCGCTCGCGAAATGACATTGGAGGAGATCGCGCATGCGCATACTCGTCGTGGAAGACGATCTCGAGGCTCAACGCTATCTGGTGAACGGCCTCAAAGAGGCCGGTCATGTCGTCGACGATGCGGCGGATGGCGACACCGGGCTCACGCTCGCACTATCGCGGCCCTATGACGTGGCAATCATCGACCGGATGTTGCCCAAGATGGATGGGTTGCGCCTCGTCGAAGAAATCCGCGAACACGGCAATTCCACGCCGGTTCTGTTCCTGAGCGCGCTTTCGGAAGTGGACGATCGCGTGAAAGGGCTGAAGGCAGGCGGCGACGACTACCTCACCAAACCCTATGCCTTCGTGGAATTGCTCGCGCGCATCGACGCCCTGATGCGCCGCCGCCATCCCTCGGCCGTCAAGACGCGGCTGCAGGTGGGCGATCTCGAGCTCGATCTGCTCACGCGCACCGCCAAGCGCAACAGTTCCGCGATCGACCTCCAGCCGCGCGAATTCCGCCTGCTCGAATATCTCATGCGCCATGCCGGGCAGGTCGTCACGCGCACAATGCTGCTCGAAAGCGTGTGGGAATATCACTTCGATCCGCAGACAAATGTGATCGACGTTCATATCTCCCGTCTGCGCGCAAAGATCGACAAGGGCTTCGAGGCGCCGCTGCTGCATACCGTGCGCGGCGCGGGCTATATGATCCGTGCGCGCGCCTAACGTTCTCCGCACGCTCGCGTTTCGCATCGTCCTCATCTATCTCGTCGTCTTTGCGCTATCGGCCACGGCGATCGTCGCCTTCACCTACTGGAACACAGGACGCGCGCTCGACGCGCAGACCGACCAGGCGAACGAAACGGAGGTGGCTTCCCTTTCCGAGCACTACGAGAGGTTCGGTCTGGGTGGATTGAGCGATGCGATCGCCAACCGCTCCATCCATGGGGGACCGGAACTCTACCTCCTCGTCGACACACAGCAGCGCCCCATCGCGGGCAATCTGGACGCATGGCCCGAAACATCGGCAGCCGGCGGCGACCTCGTGGAGTTCGATTACGAGCGGCGCGTGGGCAGCGGCTCCGAACGCCGCCGCGCACGGGGTCGCATCTTCGCGCTGACCGGCGGATTCCAGTTGCTGGTCGCGCGCGATGTCTACGAGCGCCACGAAACGGAAAGATACTTCACGACAACGCTGCCCTGGAGCGTTGGTCTCGTCGTTCTGTTGGGTGTCCTAGGCGGCGCCCTCATCAGCCGCAGCTTTGTCAAGCGGCTCGATTCGATCAACCGCACCAGCCGCGAGATCATGGCGGGCGATCTTTCGCGGCGGCTTCCGATGGGGAAGTCGGGCGACGAGTTCGACGTGCTCGCCGCCAATCTCAACCGGATGCTCGACCGTACGGAACGGCTGATGCGCGGCATGCGCGACGTTACCGATTCGATCGCCCATGACCTGCGCACGCCGCTCAATCGCCTGCGCAATCGTCTCGAAGGCGCGCTGCACACCATCGACATGGGACGCGGGGCAACAGGCGAACTCGAAGCGGCAATTGAAGAGAGCGATCGTCTCATCGCCACGTTCAATGCCTTGTTGTTGATCGCGGAAGCGGAAGCCGGCGTTGCGCGGGAGGCGATGGCGCCTGTCGATCTGCCGGGCGTGGTCGAAGGCGTGGCCGAGCTTTACGCCCCGCTCGCCGACGACAAGGGTGTTGCGCTCGCCATCGCCCCCGGCGGTGCCGCGACAATCAGGGGCAATGGCAGCCTTATTTCGCAGGCACTCGCCAATCTAATCGACAACGCCATCAAATACACGCCCTCCGGCGGCAAGGTGAAAGTCGCGGTGGAAGACAGGCCGGCCGGGGTGGCGCTCTCTGTCTCGGATTCCGGACCGGGCATTCCGGCGGAAGATCGCGCGCGCGTGCTTGAGCGTTTCGTGCGACTGGAGGCAAGCCGGAATTCACCCGGCACGGGCCTTGGCCTCAGCCTCGTGGCCGCAGTCGCGCGCCTGCACGACGCGCAGTTTGAACTCGCCGACAATCGGCCGGGGCTGAAAGCGACGCTGCTTTTCACCGGCAGCGCAATTCGCGCGTTGCCGCCGCCCGTCCATCCGCGCCCTTTCAAGGCCGGGTGATTCGCGCAAAGCGTAGCCGTTTTGGCGCTTCCCGGAATGGAAGGACGCCATTCGTCTTTCGTACACAGCAAAGCAAAGGACTAAGAAATCCACGTAATTTAAGGGTTTTCTGTGGGGCGGCGCACGGAAAGCCAATTCCCGCAAGGGATTCCATTAGGTGCGCGTTTCGTCTTTCGCTATATCTCACGTTGTCAACGCCGCATAAAAGGGATGGCAAAAATGAGCAAGGCGGACTTTATCGAAGCCGTGGCGAAGAAGGGAAGTGTGAGCAAGGCCGACGCCAAGCGCGCGGTCGAGCTGGTGTTCGAAACGATCGAGATTGGGCTTAAGGGCGCAAAGACCGGGGGGCGCTTTCAAATCGGGACGTTCGGCACCTTCGTGGTATCCAAGCGGGGCGCCCGGATGGGACGCAACCCGAGAACGGGTGAAGCGATCAAGATCAAGGCTTCGAAGAGCCTGCGGTTCAAGCCGGCTTCCCAGCTGAAGGAAGCTGCAGGCTGCTGAAACGCCTGCCCGCGCATGAAGGAGCCCGCCACATCAGGCGGGCTTTTTCATCTACACTCATCGCATGACGAGCGACGCGTTTACACAAGCCCCAGCCGCTTTGCCCGCGCCTTTCGACAGGGCGCGCGCGGCGCGAACCTTCGACGCCCTGGCCGAACTGAACTTCGCAGTGCCGGCCGGTTCGGACAGGTTGCTGGAGGCCGTTTTCGGCAATAGCCCGTTTCTCGCGCGAATGGCGGTGCGCGAGCATGCATTTCTGGGTGAGTTGCTGGCACGCGGCCCGGGTCGTGCCTTCGAGACGATCGAGAAGGCGGCAGCGTCCGCACACGAGGGCGCGGATATCGCCACGGCGATGACAATTCTACGGCGTGCGAAGCGGCAGGCATCGCTCGCTGTCGCCCTCGCGGATATTTCCGGCGCCTGGGATCTCGCGGCGGTCACGGGCGCGTTGTCCCGCCTGGCCGATGCGAGTCTCGGCAGCGCCTTGCGCTTCCTGTTGCGGGAAGCTGCGCGAAACGCGGGGTTGCCGGACGCGGATCCCGTCAGGCTCGAAGCCGAGACCGGACTCGTGGTGCTGGCGATGGGCAAGTTCGGCGCCTTCGAGCTCAACTATTCGAGCGACATCGATCTCGTCGTCTTCTACGACGCGGAGCGTTTTCCGTTTCGCAAGAAGGGCGACGCGCGCGGTGCAGCGGTCGATATCGTCAAGGGGCTCGTGAAGCTGCTCGGCGAGACGACGCAGGATGGCTATGTGTTTCGCGTCGATTTGCGGCTCAGGCCCGATGCCGGCGCAACCCAAGTCGCGATCTCTACGGACGCCGCGGAAGCCTATTACGAGGAAATGGGGCAGAACTGGGAACGCGCCGCGATGATCAAGGCGCGCCCCGCGGCCGGCGACCCGCATGCTGCGGCCGAGTTTCTTCGCAATATCGAGCCGTTCATCTGGCGCCGGCATCTCGACTACGCAGCGATCGAGGACATTCATTCCATCAAACGGCAAATCCATGCCTATGGCGGCCATGGACCGATCGCGGTGGCCGGCCACAATGTCAAGCTGGGCCGCGGCGGCATTCGCGAGATCGAATTCTTTGCACAGACGCAACAGCTCATCCTGGGCGGCCGGGATGTCTCGCTGCGGCTGCGCGGAACGCTGGCCGCGCTCGAAGCCCTGCGCGCGCGCGGGCTCGTGTCGGACATGGCGGCGGCCGATCTGGGCGAGGCCTACCTTTTTCTGCGCGGGATCGAACATCGCTTGCAGATGATCGAAGACGAGCAGACGCACACGCTGCCGAAATCGCACGATGGGCTCGCACACATCGCCTGTTTCGCCGGCTTTGCAGACACGGATGCGTTCGGTGCCGCACTGTTGCAGCGGCTTGAACTCGTGCAAAGCCACTATGCGCGATTGTTCGAGCGCGCACCGCCCTTGGGCATGGCGGGGGGAAGCCTCGTGTTCACCGGCGTGGAGGACGATCCCGAGACGATCGAGACTTTGCAGGGCATGGGATTTCGCGATCCGAGTCATGTGGCGGGCGCCATTCGCGGCTGGCATCACGGGCGCATTCGCGCGACGCGCAGCGCACGCGCCCGCGAGATATTGACGAAGCTTATGCCTGCCCTGCTCGACGCGCTGGCCGCGACCGCCGACCCGGATGCGGCGTTCGTCCAGTTCGATCTGTTCCTTTCGCGCCTGCCGTCCGGCGTGCAGCTCTTTTCGCTCTTTCTTGCCAATCCGGAGTTCCTGAAACTGGTCGCCACGATCGCGGGGTCGGCGCCGCGTCTAGCGGACTATCTCGCCCGTTCGCCGGGCGTGCTGGATGCGTTGCTCGACGCGGGATTTCTGCACGAGCTTCCCACGCGCGCGCGTCTCGACCGGCTGCTCGGCGAGCAATTGGCGCTGTCAACCAGCTATGAAGCCGGGCTCGACGCGGCGCGGCGCTTCGCGAAGGAACAGATATTTCGCGTCGGCCTTCAGCTGATCGAGGGCACAGCACTTGCGGAGGATGCGGGCCCCGCGTTTACCGACATCGCCGAAACCGTCATCGGCGGTTTGCTGGCGGCGGCGGAGGAGGAACTCGCGTCGAGCGCAGGGCGGATTCCCGGCGGCGCCTTCGCGGTCATCGCCATGGGCAAGCTTGGTGGCCGCGAAATGACGGCGCGTTCGGACCTCGATCTGATCTTTGTCTATGATGCTCCGGCAGGCGTCGAGGCGTCGGATGGACCGAAGCCGCAGGCGGTCACGCACTACTATGCGCGACTGGCGCAGAGATTGATCGCAGCGCTCACCGCGCTGACGGCGGAAGGCAATCTCTACGAAGTGGACATGCGGCTCAGACCCAGCGGCAACAAAGGCCCCGTGGCCGTAAGCCTTGAATCGTTCATCCGCTACCAAGCCCAGGATGCGTGGACTTGGGAAAGACTGGCGCTCACCAGAGCACGCGCCGTGGCGGGACCGGCTGCGTTGTGCGGGGAAATCGCAGCCGTCATTCGTCAGGCGCTGACCCGCGAAAGCGATGCGGCGAAGCTCGTCCGCGACGCGCGCGAGATGCGCGACAGGCTCGCGGCGCAATTCCCGGCACGCCAGGTCTGGGACTTGAAATTCGCGCCCGGCGGCCTCGTCGATATCGAGTTCGTCGCCCAAGCTCTGCAATTGCGCCATGCCCACCGGACGCCCGGGATTCTTGACACAAACACGATCAGCGCGTTGGAGCGGCTGGCGCGCGCCGGCCTGCTGGATGCGGCGGAAGCAGAACCGCTGCTGATGGCGGCCAGGCTCCAGCGCGCCCTGACTCAGATGTTGCGGATCGCGGTCGAAACGACGCTCGATCCCCATTCCGCCACCGTGGGACTTAAGTCCCTCCTGACGCGCGCCGGTGCAGCCGCGGATTTCACGGCGCTCGAAAGCGAGCTTACGCGCGCGCAGAAACACGCGCGCCTGGTCTTCGAGCGGATTTTGCCGTCAGCGCCGTCCTGAAAAGGCGTAATCCGATTTCCCGTTCTTACGGAACGAGCCGCTTCACCCATTCCGGCAACGCGAACGCCGCGGCGTGAATGTCGGCGTTGTAGTAATCGGTCTCGAACCTGACTTTGGCGAAGCTCGCGCGCGCGCGTTTGATGCCGGCCGGCGTGCCCAGACGTTTGCCTTTGCCGGCCCATGACAGCGCCATGAAGCCGCCAATATAGGTGGGCACCACGGTCAGATAGAGGCCGTATTGTGGGAAGAATTCGCCCAGTTCGTTCAGCGCATCGGCGATTTCCCAGGGCTGGTAGAACGGTACGCCGGTCTGGAACGTGGCAAAGCCGCCAGGCTTCAGCGCCGCCTTGACGCGGTCGTAGAAGGTTTCGCCGAACAGCGCCTTGCCGGGGCCGACGGGATCGGGGCGGTCGGCGACGATAAGATCGAAGCGCTCTTTCGATTTGGAGCGGCCCAGATATTCGAAGGCGTCCGCGATCTCGATCTTGAGCCGCTTGTCTTTGAACGCTTTGGCGTTGATCTGTGCAAAATGCTCGCGGCACAGCTCGACCACGCGGCCGTCAATATCGACCAATACGACTTCTTTAACCGTTTTGTGTTTCAACGCTTCGTCGGCGATCGAGAGGTCGCCGCCGCCCACGATCATCACGCGCCGGGCCGCACCGTGCTCGAAGATCGGCAGATGGGTGAGCATCTCGGCATAGGCGGATTCGTCGCGTGTGGTGATCTGCACGATGTCGTCCAGTACGAGCACGCGCCCGTTCGCCACCGTGTCGAAGATCTTGATGCGCTGGAATTCGCTCTTCTCGTCCGCAAGCGGCGCGCCGGAGATTTCCATTGTCTGAACGTAGCCCTTGTGCAGACGCTCCTTGAAATAGCTAGCCATGGGTGCATCTCTCCGCGTCAAACAAAGGCGCGCCGATATAGAACGCGCAGATTGCGCTGTCCACGACGCTGCACGCTCGCGCCGAGTGTTGCTTGCCGGAGAAAGCCGCCGAAAAAAAATTGCCCCAAGGGGACAATACTTCTTGCATGGGGGGGAGGGGGGCCTATATTCCGCAAAGTTCTGGCGACGGAACCAAAGCGGCGTGGCGGAAGTTTCCCTTCCGCCTCGCCGCTTTCGTCTTAGAGGTGCCCAAAGCCGCGAGGTGGCAGGCATCAGGTGTCAACACTCTGAGAGGGTAGGTGCCGTGATGGCTCAACTCGGACTCCGTGTGGCGGCGATCAATGGAACTCGGCCTGTGAAGGCACGTGCTCTGGCGAAGACCGTCCCGGTTCCTATTCCCCCTGGGGATGAGGACCGCAAGGATCACTTCATAACCAAGAATGGGCTGACCTATGCGGGCAGTCACCTGATCATCGATCTATGGGACGCCGAGAATCTCGACGACCGTGATTGTATCGAACAGGCGCTTATCGATGCCGTGGATGCCGCAGGTGCGACGCTTCTGCACATCCATCTTCATACGTTTACGGAAGGCGGCGGCATTTCCGGCGTTGCCGTTCTCGCCGAAAGTCATATCAGCGTTCATACCTGGCCGGAAAAAGGTTACGCGGCGTTCGACGTTTTTATGTGCGGCACCGCGGAACCGCGAAAAGCGCTCTCTGTGTTCAAGGCGGCCTTCAATCCCGGTCGCATCGTCATCGGCGAACATAAGCGCGGCGTGCTTTAGGCCGCGCCCTCACCTCGCATGCATTAACCAAAGGCGGAGATGGTTGGGTAAACCGTTTCCGCCTTCTTTTATCTTCGCGGCTGGGAATTCCTGGGCCAGGGGCCGCACGACGGATCGGCGTTGTGCGAGGCGCGGGCGAACAGCGGAGAAATTGTGCGCTACGACGCGGCAATCATCGGCGCGGGCGCGAATGGGCTGGCGGCAGCGACGGCGCTGGCGCGCGCCGGTCTGACGGCGATCGTGATCGAACGTAGCGACCGGGCCGGCGGCAGGCTCAGCACGCGCGAATTCCATCCGGGTTTTCGCGCCTCGCCCTTTCTCGACGAGCTTGCTCCCATTCCGCAGGACATATTCTGGTCGCTGGGTCTTGCGCAACGTGGCGCGGATTTGATGCCGGCGCCGGTCTCGCTGGCGCTCTGGCCCGATCGATTGAATCTGCTGCGTGCCGGCGGACAGTCCGGCGCCGCAGCACTTCTCGCGCTCTCCGCGGCGCTCGCGGCCGAGGCGCTCGCACATGCTTTGGGTGAGGCGGAGCGGCAGCCTCAAAAGCGCCTGTTTTTCCGGCCTCAGCCAATGCCCTGGCCTGGCGTGGAGGCGATGCTGCCGTCGCTGAACGAAATCCTGATGCGCAGAGACCTCGATCCCGACACGGCGGCGCATGTCGCCGCTATCGCGCTTTCGGGACGCGCGGCCGATCCATTCCTGCCGGGCGGCGGCGTCCATCTTCTGGCGCCGGGAGCGGGCATGGGGGGCATGGTCGCCGGCGGTTTTGGCAAATTGGCCGACGCGCTGGTGCGCGCGGCAAGAGATGCCGGCGCGCAGATTGTCTATGGATTGGATGCGAGTGGAATAGCACACGCGAACGATCGTCTGACTGGCGTGACACTCGCCGACGGCAGCTTCGTTGCGGCGCGCGCCGTCATCTCCACGCTCGATCTGAAACGCACGTTTCTCTCGCTCTTTTCCCGCAACGAATTGCCCGTACCGGTCGCGCGGCAGGTGGATAATTTTCGCATGGCGGGTTCGACGGCGCGGGTGTTGTTTGCCATCGAGCGCGCGCCGGCAATGGCGACCGCAGAGGCTTTGCGTGGGCCGATCTATGTTTCGCCGGATCTTGAGGGTTTCGCGGCCGCCTCCATGTCGTGGCGCGCCGGCCGGATCGCGCCCAAACTTCCTGTCACGCTGCGCATTCCGTCGCTGATGGACCCAAGCCTGGCCGTCCCCGGCGGCGCGGTGATGACGGCGACATTTGGCGCCGTGCCGCATCGTCCGGCCGACGGCGCATGGACGCGCGAAATGCGCGATGTGCTGCGCGACATGGCGCTCGGTGCCCTCGAGTCCGTGATGCCGGGAATGGCGGGACGCGTCAGCGCTGCGGAGATCATCGTACCGGGCGATATGGAAGATGCCTTCGGGACGACGGCGGGCGATCTGTGGGGCGGCGAGATCGCGGCCGATCAAATGCTCGATCTGCGGCCCTGGCCCGATTGCCCGCGCACGCTGCTGAAGGGACTCTATCTGGGTGGATCATCCGCGGCGGCAGGACCGTTGGCGACCTGCGCCGCCGGAATCGCCGCAGCGCGCGCGGTGAGCGCCGATCTGAAGCGTGGGAAGCTGTCGTGAGCGGCTGCGACGCAATCGTGATCGGCGGCGGCGTGAACGGTCTCGTCGCCGCGTCCTGTCTCGCCAGAGCGGGCAAACGCGTCGTGCTGTTGCACGCCGGCGGAGCGCAGGGCGGCAATTCTGCGCAACCGCTTTACGCGCTCGATCCCACGATCGTCGCAGACCTGCAGCTCACGCGGCACGGTCTCACATTCGTGGCGCGCGACATGCCGCTCATTGGCCTGCGCGCCGACGGGCGGCATGTCGTGATCTCACGCGACGTGAACGCGACAGCGCGCAATCTTGCCGTTCACTCGCAAATCGACGCCGAAGACTGGTGTCGGCAGCGGCGCGATTTGTGGGCGCTGGCGCGCGATCTGCGATCCGTGTGGTGGGATGTGGGCGCAGTCCCGCCTCGCCGCTGCGAACAGCTGGATCGGCTGCAACGTCTCGGCGCCGGCGCGTGGCTCGATTTCCGCTTCGAATCCGAAGCGCTCAAAGCGACGCTCGCATGGGATGCCGTCGCCGGCTCGCCGTTCGCCGCCGGCTCGGCGCTGCTCCTCGTCTGGCGCGCGGCGCAGGAGATGTGCGGATTGCAAGGTGCCTCGGCGATGCCGGCGAGCAATACGTTCGCGGGCGCGTTGTCGGCTGCGGCGGAACATGCGGGCGTGACTGTTCGCGCGAATGCGCGCGTCGCAGATCTGCTGATGGAACGAGGGGCGGTGGTGGGCGTGCGCCTGGATTCGGGCGAGACGCTTGCCGCGCCGCTGGTGTTTTCCACTCTGCCGCGCGGCGCCACTCTGCTGCGATTGGCGCATGGCGAGGGTCTGGACGCGACGGAACGTGCCGCGCTCGAACGAACCGCGAGCCGTATCGGCGCGGCAGATATCCTGCTCACATTGGACGCAAAGCCCGCATTCGAGGGCGTGCCCGGGAATGGACGCTTCGTCGTTGCGCCGAACTGGGAAAGTTTTGCGGCCGCGCATGCCTCCGCCCGCGCGGGACGGATGCCGGACGAACCGGTTTTTGAATTTGTAATGCCTGGCAAATCAGCGCCGCTCGGCGATGCCATGCCCGCCCAGGCGGAAAGATATTCGATCCGTATACGGATGGAACCCGTGCCGTTGTTCCCGGTGGACGGCACGGATGAGAAGTCGCTGCTCGCCGCGAAAGCGATTGCCGCCTTGCAACGCCTCATGCCCGACCTGTTGCGTCATGTGGTTGGTGTGAACGTCCGCGCGCCCGGCGCGATTGTCGAACACGATGGCTGCGCGGAGGATGCTTTCGACGGGAATCGTCTGCTGGCGGATTGGCGGAGCCGCGTCTCGACCCCGATCGCGGGCCTTTTCCTGTGTGGCGTCTCCGCGGAACCCGCGAGCGCAGTTTCGGGCCGCGCCGGTCGTATCGCCGCGCAGCTTGCCCTGCGCGGCCACCTGTGATCGCATCGCACCATGAAGCATGCTGGACCGGCGGCACTCGATCGGCTGGAGCCGTTTCTGGAAGAGTTGCGCGCAATAACGCTGCTCAAAGAGCGCGCGCGCGGCACGTTTTATCGCGGCAGTCGTGCATTCCTGCATTTTCATGAACATGGCGAAGATTTGTATGCGGATATTCGTTTCGCCGACGTATGGGAACGTCTGCCGGCCACAACGGCAGCGCAGCGCCTCAAGCTCAAACGGCGCCTGAAACGCGCCTGCGAGAAAGACATTGGAAAAGCCAAGCTTCCGCCTGTGTAACGGCCGCCTTATGATGGCCCCCGTCATAGTCTGCGATTCGAAGGCGCCTCATGAACAAGGTCACAGTCCCGCCCAAATTCGCCCGCCCCGCTTTCGCGGAAAAGGCGCGCGCGGAATTCGCGGCGTTTCTCGCCGCCGAATCCGATGTGGAATATCTGGACGCCGTGATCGCCGACATGAATGGCGTGTTGCGAGGCAAGCGCTTTCCGATCGGCGAGGCGGCCCGGCTGTTCGAGTCCGGTATGCAGATCCCGCTCACCATCTATCTGCTCGACACGCATGGCGAGATGACAAATCCCTTCGGCCGCGGCTTTGGCGACGGCGATCCGGACGGCACCGCCTGGCCCATCCCCGGCACGCTGTCGCGTGTGCCGGCTGAGGGCCCGGCGCGCGCGCAGATGCTCATGACGGTGCGAGACGAAGACGGCGCGCCCGATTCGGCCGAGCCGCGCGCGGCGCTCGAACGCGCCATCGAGCGTCTGAGTGAGCTCGATCTGGTCGCGGTGGCGGCCATGGAGCTCGAATTCTATCTGATCGATCGCGTCCGCGGCGCCGATGGCGCGCCGCAGCCGCCGCTCAATGCGCAGACCGGCGTCCGCGAAAGCACGGCATCGGTCTACGGCATCGAGGATCTCGATCGCTACCAGGCGTTTCTCGAAGCCCTGTCGCAGGCGGCGCGCGTGCAGCGTGTGCCGCTCAGCGCCGTGAGCAAGGAATATGCGCCGGGCCAATTCGAAGCCAATCTCAAGCACCAGTCCGATGTGCGGCTGGCGGCCGATCATGCGGTGCTGCTCAAACAGATTGTGCAGATGGCCGCGCGCGCGCAGGGCTTCGACGCCACGTTCATGGCAAAGCCTTATGCCGCGCATGCCGGCAACGGCCTCCATGTTCATCTGAGCGTGCTCGATAAAGCGGGCCGCAACATTTTCGACGACGGCACGGCGGCAGGTTCGCCGCGTCTGCGCGCGGCGATCGGCGGCCTGCAGGCACTGATGCCGGCGTCGATGGCGTTGTTCGCGCCGAACGTGAATTCCTATCGCCGCTTCCAGCCCGATATGTTCGCGCCGGTCAATCGCCGCTGGGGCGTCAACAACCGCTCCGCGGGACTGCGCATTCCGGCGGGACCGGCCGAGGCGCGGCGCGTGGAGCATCGCGTCGCGGGCGCCGACGCCAATCCCTATCTGGCGCTGGCAGCCGTGCTCGCCGGCGCCCATCACGGGATCGCGAACAGCCTCGATCCGGGCGCGCCGGCAAAAGGCAATGTCTCGCGCGAGCCCGATGCCGGCCTGCCGCTCACGCTCGATGCGGCGCTCGCGGAACTCGGTCGAAGCGAGGCGCTGGCTTTCTATTTCGGCGAACAGACACTCGCGCTCTATGGCGAGACGAAGAAGATCGAGGCGCAGCGTCTGCGGCGTGTCATCCCCGCCGCGGAATATGACTGGTATCTATAGAGAGGTGTCGTTTGACGTTGAATCGCTTTCACATTCGTCATCGTCCGCGAATGCGGACGATCCAATTTGTGCAAGAAAGAAAATGGGTTGCCCGGACAAGCCGGGCAATGACGAAGTTGGGATGTTTCAACCCAGAAAAATTCAGACCTAATGCTTTTTGATCGCGAAAACGAAGCCGTCGCTATCTTCGCCGGGGCTGAAGCCGGTCCCGTAGAGTGTGCCGTTTTTTTCCACGACGCCGCCATATGTTTGTCCGGGAAGGCAAGAGAGTTTTTCGCTGCCATCCGGCGATAGCCGATAAACGGTACCTTCATATTTGCATTTGAGCGCGTTTGCTGTGGTGCCATAGAGATCGCCGGCCTGGTCGACGATCACGCCGGACGTAGGGCTCAGTCCGTCGATTTTCGAGAAGCTGTGAAGTACGGTCTCGGTGCCGTCCGGCGCAAGCTTGAAAACGGCACCGAAACCAAAGAACGAGCCTCCCTGGTAAGTTGTGCCGTAAAGATTGCCCGCCTGGTCCAGCGTCACGCCGGCCATTGGCGATTGTCCGTCCTGGCAGTTCGGCTGCACCTGGCAGAAGCTGTACAGGACGGTCTCTGTTCCATTTGGCGCGAGCCGGAAGACGGTTCCACCCTCGATAATACTGCCGCCGTAAGACGTGGTTCCATATAGATTGCCGGCTTTGTCAGCGGTGAGGGCCGACGCAGGGCCCGCTCCGTCGGCGCAATTGGCTTGCGCGCAGAAGGCATAGATCACCGACTCGGTGCCGTCCGGCGCGATCTTGAAAACGGTGCCGCAGCCGTGAGGTTCGTTGGCGCAGTTCCGGTTGCCCCCGCCGGATGTGGTTCCGAAAAGATTGCCGCGCTTGTCAACCAGGAGGCCCGCTGCCGGGTACGCGCCGTCGCTGCCGCCCGAAAAGGTATGAAGCACCGTCTCCGTGCCGTCAGGCGCAAGTTTGAAGACCGCGCCGCAATTGCAATTGTTACCGGTACCGCTGTCATCGGTGCCGCCCCCAGTCACGCCGTAGAGATTGCCATCCTTGTCCCGGGCCAGGCCCGTATAAGGAAATTGACCGCCGGGACCGCCCTGGAAGGCATAGAGCACGGTTTCGGTGCCATCCGGCGTCACCCTGAAGACGGTGCCGCAGCCCTGGCCATCGTTGCAGCCTGTTCCACCGCCTTGCGCTGTGGTCCCGTACAGATTTCCCTGGCTATCGGAGATCACGCCTGGTGAAGGCCCGGCGCCATCAGTGCCGCCCTGGAAGGCATAGAGGACATTCACCTGACCGGCATCAGCAGCGCCGGACATCGCCAGCGCTAGCCCGCATCCGAGCGTGGCTTTGCGAAAGATGTCGGATGATCGCGACATGAGAATCTCAGAACAATTGCAGCGGCAGCAACCTAAACGGGAATCCTTAACGGGTTTCGTGTCCGCTTGTTTCAGAAGCCCCCGGCCTTCTGGATATCCCTCATCGTCATGCCTCGCTTTATGCGGCGCGCCATTTTTTTCGCGACTGGCCAATGTGTGCAAACCCGAACAGCTCTGCGCTCCAATCTGTCGGCATCGGGGTAATCCCGGACCCGGGCAAATCGTTGTCGAAAAACAATTTTCTCGGAGTCCGTACCCCGACGCTCTCAACTATTGCGAGATATCCAGGTCAGCTGTGTGGGGCTCAACTCCCCCTGGGGAGGGAGCATTTTTTTGCTGGGGCAGCATTGACGAAAGTTTAATTTGCTTTTCTAATGCCAAGGTGAAGGGACGGATATTCCGGCCCTACAAGGGGGTTCCCAATGAACAAATATCTTATGATGAGTGCGGCTGCTGTTATGGGCACGGTGGCCACTGGGGTTGCCCAGCCCGCAACGGCAGGCACTTTTGTCGGCTCGGTCGGTTTTTACTATAGCTTCAGTGGATCGACCGGTCCGTATTGCGACTCGTATAACATCTACGCGTCTCCGGGCGGGCAATATGCTGCTCAACATGCGCATGCAGAGTGCGGGTCGAGCACGTTCCTGCCGGCCAATGGCGTAAAAGACAAGAAGACGTATGTTTTCGGCGACATCACGCTGGCCGCTGATGATTATTCGCTCAACTTCGACATGGTCTACCCCTATAAAATCAAGAAGGGCCGGAAAACCTCACACTGGGATCTTTATGGCAGCACCAATGGAACGACAGCGTTCTTGCTGAATTCCGGTGTTGAAGGCACTCCCTACGTGTTCGCGAAAAACGGAAAAAACAACAAGACGTCGACGGTTTCGAAGGTGCAAGCGCTTCTCAAGAAGTCTTGAAAACTATCGAAATTTAGAGCAAAATCATTCTCTGGAGCGGCGCCTCGTGCGCCGCTCTTTTTTTGCGCTGAAGGGTTGCGATCACTGCGTTCTCCGGCAGCCGCGCAGCTGAGGCATGGAGGCCCTGTGGCGCGAAAATGCGCGCTTCCTTCCGAGCGAAGGTTGGGGGGAATACGAAGCAGCTGGAATGACCAGATCCGATCTGGACGGCTGGGTTCCAGGTCGGATAAGAGTCCCAGGACCCGGACCCATCAAGAACAAATTCAAGGTGTCAGATCAATGGATTGGCTCCCGCCGCATGGCGAATTGGAAAAATTGCAGTTCATTTCCCGGTGCGCAGACAGGTTGAGAGCGGGTCACGGCCGATGACGTATGGGTGGATGGAAATGGTCGGGGAATTTCGTTCCCTGGGCGGAAGGGCCGACAATTTATTTCCGAGGAATGGCTCGCGCGGCCGCGGGATCTTTGCGCTGGACAAGGCAAAACCGGTCCGGTTGCGGGTACCGGAAAACCTGCTGGTCCCTGTGGAAGACGTCGAGTTCGTCGACGATCGATTGAAAGTAACGGAATCGTCCAAGATCGGTGTGCGCGAACGCGATTTTTTCGAGAGATATCAGAACTCGTTTTCATGGGGCGGTGGCGGGCGCGCCGATTGTGCGTCCTTCGTCGAGGGGATGAAGAGCCTGGGGCTCGACGCCGGTGCGGCGTTCAACGCCTTGCAGGGAGAGCCGCCAACACGAGAGAGGGAGCTGGTGGAGCAGAGGTTTCTCGACAGCAGATGTATCGCATGGAAAGGCCAATATGTTATCGCACCTCTTCTGGACCTGGTGAATCACGAACAATCGGCAGCCGGATACAAAATCACCGACGGCATCGCAGTCGGGGGAATATTTGCCGACGAGGTGCTTGTGCATTACGACGCGCAGGACCCGTTTGGCATGTTTATGTGCTATGGATTCGCGAGTCCCGAGCGTCTGGCGTTCAGCCTGCCGCTGAAGAGCGAAGGATCGCGCCAGCTGGTTATCGGGCGCGATATCAATTTCGGCGCCAAACGCGGCGAGATTGCCGTTCCGGAATTCACGATCGAGCACGACAGGGTTGTGCTGTCATGCCTTCTTTTGGGCTATATAAAATATCCCAGAATCCCGAAATCCACATTTTTGAGCATCATGCGGGAAGCCAAATGGGATAACCCGGAAGAGGAATTCGAGCGAATCATGCATCAGAACAGGATGAAATTTTTCAGGCTGCTTGAAGTGCTCGAGACGGAGCAGGGATATTTTGCAGCTACCGCCAAAAAGGCTATCAGATATCAACTGCAAGCAATGTCCCATTGCTATGGAACCAGAGAACTGTGACCGAAGTTCAACCCTGCTCCGCGAATTAAATGGCCGGCGCCGCGCCGCAAGAACTCTTTGGGTTAGAGCATCGGATGCTCAAGCGTATCCTTTTAATAGGCGTGTCATCCCGAGCGAGTGCGACAGCACGAGACCCGGGACCCAGAATTTCGAAGTATCTGGATCCCGGCTCGCGCAGCGCCCAAACGCTGCTTGGCCGGGATGACACGTTGATGTGACTCAGTCAGATCATCGGATGCTCTAATCGAACTCGGGCACGTTCGGATATTGCGCAAGGACGTCGCCGAGCGCCTCTTTTGCGGGCCCAAGCCAGGGTTCGTACCGACGCCATTTCTCGCCTGCACTTGAATCAATCGGCTTGCGCACCTGTTGCGCACTGACGGTGCGTACCGCACGGTCCGACTCGTAAAACCGCAAGCACTGCTCCTCGAACTGCAAACCGCAATAAGCGAGTAGCCGCCGGACTTCCTTTTCGGGATCGCGCACCAGGTCTTCGTGGTAGACTCGGTGAATCCTGCCCGGCAATACTCTGTCATAGTGCGCCATCAGCTCGACGTAGCCGCGGTAGTGCTGCGCCATCTCCTTCAAATCGTAGCTGTGCGGCATCGACGCGACGGGAAATACCTGTTTGTAACAGGAGAATGAACACCCGAGAGGATGCCGGCGCGCATCGATGATCCTGGCATTGGGCAGGATCAGCTGGATCAGACCTACATGCATGAAATTGGTGCCGGCCTTGTCGGTAAAATGGGGACGGCCGAGTTTCCGGTGGACTTGCGTCGCCTCCAGATATTGCTTGCCCAAAACCTCCCACTCATTCCCATCGAGAGCCCGCAGAAACTGGGGGTATTGCGTATTGGGATAGCGCACCTGCAGTTCGGCGACGATTTCGCTGATATCGGGCAGCTCACGCGTACCTTCGACGAGCGAATGGCTTGACAGAATTTGTTCGATCAGCGTCGAACCGGCACGGGCCATCCCGACAATGAAAATCGGATCGCGAGAGGGGCAACCCAGACCGGCTCTCGTCGCAAAGAATTCAGGCGTCAACATGGCCTTCGCGGTTTTGATCAGGTTGGGCAGCACCGTTGCATCGAGATTGATGTCGGGTCTCAGGAGTGAATTTCCCCGGCGATAATGTTCGAAGGATTCGGCATAGTTTGCCCGATCTTCCAGAGCCTGGCCGAGAGAGAAGTGAAATGCGGCGCGCCGGTCGCTCCGGAGATCGTCGCGCGCAGCCTGCGCCTCCATTGTCTCAATTTCGGCAGTCGAGAAACGGTAGGTCTTGAGATTGGCAAGCGCCGACCAGGCGGTCCCGAACGCGGGATCAAGCTTGAGGCACTCGCGATAAGCCCCGATGGCCTCATCGGTTCGCCCAGCCACTGTCCGCAGCGCATGACCATAATTCAGCCAGAAACCCGGGTTGGCGGATTCCTCGCCGCGCATATTTTCCAGCAGCTCGAAAGCTTCATCATAGTCTCCCAGCACGACCAGATTGGTGACTTTGGAAAGTTGAAATTGGTTATGCCGCGCAGGATCGCTCGCCGCGAGGATGTCGAACTGTTCATTGGCCTTCCGATGCCGCGCCCCGTAGTTGAGCGTCCACGCATAATGTTCGCGCGCCTCCTGGTAGTCGGGCGCCAGCTCGAGCGCGCGCGCCAGCTGTGTCTGCGCCTCATGGAATCGCATGAGCCGCACATACACGTTTGCAAGCGAACACAGGGTCATGACGTCCGTCGGATTGACGTCAAGGCTGGAGCGCAGTGCATTTTCCATTTTGACCAACTCGTCGGTGCCGAGTCGCGCCAGATCGTCGAGCAGCTTGAGTTCTCTGATCGACAGCTTGACATAGTGCGCGTAGGCCTTGCCGGCTGCCGCAAAATCTCCCTTCAGTGACAGTTGGTTGCCCAGCGCACGCAAGGCGGGGCCGTGGTTGGGCTCGAGCTCCACGACGGTTGACAGGCGCTCGATCGCCGCCTGCATGCTCGACTCCTTTGCGAGCAATATTCCGAGCTCGTACTGGACCGAGGCGAGTTTGGGCCGCTCTTGCGCCATCCACTCCAGCAATTCGCGCGCCGCGGCAGTCTGCTTCAGGAGTCGCAGCGCCGAGACCAAAATGATCAGCGCCTGTTGCTGGCCAGGAGCGGCGTCCAGGATTCCACTGGCCGCCTCTGCCGCTTCGGCCGGATCTGTGCGCAGCAGTTTTGCGACCCGGCGAATTTCGGTCAAAACAGTTGCGGCCGGTTTGTTCTCGTTCGATTGTTCCATTCCACTCGCCAGGGTTCGTGCAGGGTTGATGTCAGTCGCGTGCCTTAGCGCCCAAAGCCGCCGGGTACGCCGGGATAGGTTTCCAGCACTGGTCCGAGCGCCACCCTCAATGGTTCGAGCCACTGTTCGTAATGCCGCCATTGGTCATTGGCGTCGGCATAGATTGGCTGCTTCACCTGTTCGGAACTGAGGGTGAGGACTGTGCGATCGGTCTGGTGGAAACGGAGACAGCTCTCTTCAAAGGGGACACCGCAATAGGCGAGCAGCGCGCGTACCTGGTTTTCGGGATCTCCGACGAGGTCTTCATAGAAAACGCGGTGAACGCGCCCCGGAAGAGTCTCGTCGATATGCGCCATCAGATCCACATAGTCGCGGTAGTAACAACCGATATCGGTCAGGTCGTAGGTCTGTGGCAGGCCTGTGGGGAAGAGCTGTTTGAAATTGGAGAAACAACAAGCCATCGGATGGCGGCGCACGTCGATGATCCTGGCATGCGGCAGCATCGCGCAGATGAGCCCCAGATGGAGGAAATTTACGGGCGCCTTATCGGTAAACAACGGCCGGCCCAACTTCCGGTAAACTTTCGAGCGCTCAAGGTATCGTTCGCCGTCCGATCGCAGTTCCGAGGCTTCGATCGAGAGCGGAGCCTCTGCGCCTGCCTGCGAGTCGTCGGCGTTCGCCGCGGCAATACTGGCATTGGCCACGATTGCAAGACAGGGTAACTCTCCCGCTCCTTCGATCGCGGAATGGCAGGAGAGAATCTGTTCGACCAGCGTTGAGCCGGCACGCGGCATCCCGAGGATAAAGATCGGTGCCGTGGACGGACAGCCCATACCGCGATGGCGGTCGAAGAATTCTCGTGTGTATCGTTTCTTGAGGTGTTGAACGAATTCGCTGAACCTAGCCGCGTCGTGGGGCAGCTCAGCGCGCCGCAGCGAGTTGGCCCGGCAATAATGTCCGAACGACTCCTCGAATCTCCGTTCGTGCTCGAGCGCCTCGCCGAGCGCAAAATGCAGGCAGAAACGTGCTTCCGTCGCCAGGTCTTCGCGGAGAAGCTGGGCCCGCATCAGTTCAATTTCCGCGGCAGGGAAACGATATGTCTTGAGAGCGGCGAGGCCCCACCAACCCTGGCCGTGACCCGGCTCCAGCTGGACGCTCTTATGGTACGCGGCGATGCAATCCTCGCGCCGCCCCACCGTTCTGAGCTCATAGGCATAGGACGACCAATACGCAGGCTCGGCCGGAAATTCACGAAGCAGTTCCTCGTATAGGTTCAAGGAACCCGGATGCTCGCCGATCTGCGACAGGACACGCGCCTTCGTGAAGCGGTAACCCGGATGGTCCGGATATTTGTTCAGCAGGAGATCGATGGCCTGCAGTTCCTCTTCCCATTTGGATAGCCGTTGCAGAGCGCTCAAATAGTCGTTCGCTCCCTCCGCGAAATCGGGCGCCAGTTCGAACGTCCGCGCGAAAAGCTTCTCTGCGTCCTCAATCAGATTCAACCGCAAGTGGAGCTTTCCCAATGCGTAGGTTGCAGCGACATCCGTGGGATGAAGATTGAGGAACTGCCGCAGCATCTCTTCCGCAATCTCGACTTGCTCGGGGCCGAGCGCGGCGGCTGTTTCGACCAGTTTCAGGTCGACGGCCGACGATTCGACATATTTGATAAAAGCTTTTGCTGCCGCGTCTACGTCGCCGGCATCGACGAGAGCCTCACCCAAAAGGCGCCATGCACCGGGATGTTTGGGCTCAAGCTCGACCACCCGCGACAGAGCGCGGACCGCTGCCGGGCCATCGCCAATTTCGCCGAGCAGCGTGCCGAGTTCGAAATGGAGCGTGGCCACGCCCGGCCGCTCTGCCGCCATCGACTCGAGGACCGCGCGCGCACCCGCCCAGTCGCCTCGGGCCTTCCTGGCGCTGACCAGCAGCATCAGGGCGTGCTGCTGCGCGGGTATCGCCGCCAGGACCTCAAGGGCCCGTTTCTCGGCCTCTTCGGGGTCGGTCTCGAGGCGGTCCGCGGCGCTCGCCAAGATTGACCATAACGGTCGCGTCGGCAAAGTGGTGCTTGTCGGGTCCATCGGAATCCATCAGTGTCGGTCAGGCAAAGTAACGATGCTCGGTTCACTTATTTTGAAAGACCGGCAATCGCTTCGGTTTCACGAACTGGTATCTTTAGCCAGCACCGGGACGGATTGCAAAACATGGCACGGGCGTGGTAACGAGCCATGTTTCGTATCGCTCGCAACGCGCTGTGGGTCATCGCATGCACCGCGCGTTGGAAGCAGGTTGTAATGTCGCGGTTAGCGGCAAATGGATTGTTGTCTCGGCTCCCGATGCGAAAAGATGTGGTTAAGATGCGTGTAGTCGCTGTCTGCCTTTTGTTGCTCCTCGGCGCGACGAGCGCTGTTGCTGCAGGAAATCCCCCGCCCGCTCAACCGACCCATTTGCCGCCGCATCCCTGCTTGGCCGATATCCAGCATTTCTGCAAAGCGGTAAAATCCGGGGACGGGCGAAAGTATTATTGCCTGGATAAGCACCTGACCGAGCTTCAGCCCGCCTGCCATAAGATGATTAGCGCGCTGGACACCCTTTACGCCGAGATGGCGGCGCGCCATCACGAGACCGTCGCCAAACTCCTTGCCGATTCTTACGCTCGACATGACTCCGGCTTGAGCGTCAGCGTCCCTGTGGGAAAGCCGAATCCGGCTCCCCCCAATAATGCTCCGCCCAATCCCCAGAAGACCGTGAAGTAACGATCAGGGGGCGAACGGCCGCCCGCCGGGGAATTCTGTGGTTGACAGTGAACCAAATTGGTTATAATGTCAACCGTGAACTGATCCCGGCTCGCCGGGAGGCTCTTTGACATTGTGAATTAACCACCCCCGGACGCGGCAGCATTCTGCCGCGGCGCTGTCGCACGTTTGAAAAGAGCATGAGAAAAGGCGGGGAAACCCTTCCTCTAATTCCCTGTTATTTTATTCCCTGTTAAATTCCCTGCTAGCAGGGAATTCGTACTCGGAAAGTACCGCTCCGAAATTCCCTGTTCCAAAAGCCTGCGCTCGGGCGCCAGACGTCAGCCTTCAGGCGCCACCGGCAGCCGCAATTCCACCAGCGTGCCCTTGCCGGGCGCGCTCGCCAGCCTGAGCGTGCCGCCCATGCGGCGCGAGAGGGTCGTCGCGGTGGCCAGGCCCAGCCCCATGCCACCGCCGGCGTCGGGCCGCCTGAAGCGCTGGAACGGCGTGCCGGCCATTTCTTCTTCCTCCTTGGAGAAGCCGGGCCCCGTGTCGCGTATGCCGGCCACGACCACGTCCGCCTCGCGGCGCACGTGCACGCGCACCGCGCCATGCGCTCCCGTATATTGCAGCGCGTTGGCGAGCAAACTGCCGAGAATGCGTTCCACCGCTGCCGCGTCGGCATTGGCGAGCGCCCTCTCGGGCAGCGATGCGATCAGCTGGATGCTGCGCGCCTGCGCCGTGTCGGCGGCGTCTGCGATCGCCTGCCGCGCGATGGCGGCGATATCGATCGCATTTTGTGCCGTCGCCGGCCGGTTCGCTTCGACTTCGGCGAATTCGAGGATGGAACCTATCTTGGCGTGCAACTCGCGGCCGGCCGTCCCAACGTCATGGGCGTATTCGACATATTTCGGATGGCCGGCGGTCCCGAAAACACCCTGTTCGATCACTTCGGAGAAGCCGATGATGGCGTTGAGCGGCGTCCTGAGCTCATGGTTCACATGGGCCATGAAGCGGGATTTGGCCCGCTCGGCCACAACGGCGCGCCGCTCGGCATCGGCCAGACGCACCAGCAGCCGTGCCTCTTCCGGCCGTTTCGCGCGCAGGGTGCGCGCGGAAGCTCTCGCTCTTGCATCCTGCTCGAATATGCGTACGAGCACCACCGCGAGACCGGCGCCCGCGAAGGCCGGTCCCAGGATGAAGAACAGATAGAGCGGCAACGCGCCGTACCAGGCGTCAAGCACCGAATCCTCGGCCAAGGACGAGCCCGCGACAATGGGCCAGTCTCCGGCGCGCCGCAGCGATACGAGCCGCGCGCCATGCGACAGCGCCACGATACGCGAGGCGGATGCGTTTCCCTGCAATGCGAGCGCCGCTGCCCCCGGCACGTCGCTCCATTGTGTACCCACCGCTATGGCGCGGCCGTCGGGCGTGGCGAGAACCGAATCCGCCATATTCGCCGACGGCACCAGATGCCGTGCATCGAGCTGCACCGCCACGATGCGCGGCCCTGCCGCGAACGCCAGCAGAATTGTGCGGCCGTCGGGCGACGGCCAGATGGTGCGATCCATGCGCGCGCCTGCCAGCACGTCTCGCGGCAAAGGCAGGAAATCCTTAGGCGAGCCCATCATTTCCGACTGGAGATGGCCGGCGGGGTCGAGCACAGCGATATTCTTCAAAGCCGCGCCGCCGATTTCGGCCAACGTGGCCGAGGTTTCCGCATTTGTCCGGGACAAGGAAAATTCCGTGCCGATCGTGCGATAGCGATCAAGCGTGGCTGCGAGGTCCGTCGCCAGCTCACCGGCGCGTCTTTCCGTAAACATCGCCGCCATGGACATGGCGTGGGCGTGGTCGTTGCGCATTTGAATGATGGCCGCGGAGGCGAAGCTGCCGCAAATGAGAACGACCGAGAGTGCGACGGCGAAACGCACTTCGCGCAAGGCCGCACGCAGCTTCCGGACCAGGGGGAAAGGGCGCGCCCCCGGGGTTGCAAAAGCGGCTCGACTTTGCGCCATGAAGGGTGCCGCGCGGCTCACAGAGGCGCAAATCAGGATTGATTCGCGATTCGCAAATTATGCCTGTCGCGGAGTCGCTGTCACGCGGCACTCCAAAAGGGGTCTTGCAAAAAACCTCCCAACTGCGACGATAGCGGGTATCTGCCAAGCTTGAGGACCGCGACGTGAAATACGGCATCGATTTTCGCTATCTGGCAAAGGGCGCGGCAACGCCCACCGACAACACCCATGCGGTGGATGTCGAAGTCGACGACACGCAATTCGCGCTCGTTCCCGCGATCGGCGACTGTGTCGATATTCCCGGTGACGACCCCGGCATGCGCAATGTGCCCCTGCGGGGCAGGGTCCGCAGCAGGCTGTTTCACTACCGTCTCGGCTATTGCTATGTGACCATCGTGGTCGAGGATTGCGACGAGGACTGGGCCAAGATCGGCAAGGTCTGATTGGGGAGCGCAGCCCGCCCGGTTTTGAAGTCGGCCTGCGGCCGCTTTACGGCTTTGAAACTTCTCGCTTTTAGGCTGTTCCGACAATTTCGCGCGGACGCATGGCTGTGAGCGAGAATAAAGTTCCCCCGGCGCTTGAGCTGCGCGCCCTTGCCAAGACTTTCGACCGGCCGGCAGTGGCGGGGCTCGACCTTTTCGTCCGCGCCGGCGAATTCTACATGCTGCTCGGTCCCAATGGCGCGGGAAAGACGACGACTCTGCGCATGGTGAGCGGCCTGCTCAAACCCGACAGCGGCTCCATTTCCGTGTTCGGCGTCGACGCCCTGGCCGATCCGGTCGGCGCCAAGCAGATCGTGGGCTGGCTCTCCGACGAACCCATGATCTACGACAAGCTGACCCCGGTCGAATATCTCGAATTCGTTGCCGGGTTGTGGAATGTCGAAAGTGCTGTGGCGAGTGCCCGCGCCAGCGAGCTGCTGCGCTGGCTGGGGCTCACGCCTCATGCCCATGAACGCTGCGAAGGGTTCTCGCGCGGCATGCGTCAGAAGGTGGCGCTCGCCGGCGCGCTGGTGCACGAGCCGCGGCTTATCATCCTGGACGAACCGCTTACCGGGCTCGATGCCGGCTCGGCGCGCCTGGTGAAGGACGTACTCCTCGCACGCGTGGCGGCCGGCAGTACCGTCATCATGACGACGCATATCCTGGAGATCGCCGAACGCATGGCCGATCGCATCGGCGTTATTTCGTCGGGACGTCTCATCGCCGAAGGAACGCTCGACGAGTTGCGCAGCCGCACGGGCAAAGGCGCGGCCAGTCTTGAAGACACGTTTCTCGCGCTTGTGGGAGAGATCGCGGCGTGAGCCGACCGGGCTCGCTCACCTGGTTCGCAGGCCATGAATTGCGCCTGGCCTGGCGCGACTGGTTTTCCATGATGACGGCCGGTCGCAAATCGCGCCGGCGAAGCGTGTTCGTGTGGGTTGGTCTGTTCGTTCTTTTCCTCCACTGGATTGCGTTTGCGTTCGTGGGACCTTTCGCCCATGTCGCGCCCAATCCCGGCAAGCCTGCGCTGATCGTCGTCACTGCCAGTCTGCTGCTGTCGTTTTCCATGATGCTGTCGCAGGCAATGGAAAGCGTCACGCGGGCATTTTATTCGCGCTCCGATCTCGATCTGATTCTGGTTTCGCCCGCCCGCGCCGACAGGCTGTTCGCGGTGAGGATTGGCGCGATCGCGCTTCTCGCCGTCGGCATGTCGGCACTCGTAATGGGCCCATTCATCAATATGCTGGCGCTGGCCGGCGGCGTGCGGTGGCTCGCCGCTTACGGCGTCATCGTGTCGTTGGCGTTGACTGCGACCGCATTTTCCGTCGCGCTTACCTATGCCCTCTTCCGCCTGATCGGCGCCAAACGCACCCGGCTCGCTGCGCAGATTGTGGCGGCTATCCTCGGCGCAACTTTTGTCATTGGCCTGCAAGTGGCGGCGATTCTCTCGAGCGGCACGGCCTCTCGCTTCGCGTTCCTGCAGTCGCATGCCGTTACGGCTCTCGCGCCGGAAACGGCAAGCCTGTTATGGTGGCCGGCGCGGGCGGCGCTGGGCGACGAGTCGACATTGGTTGCAGTGTTCGCCACGAGTCTTGCCCTGTTCGTCGCAGCAGCATTCTATTTTTCACCACGGTTCGCAGATTGCGCGATTCTTGCGGCTGGCACAGCGCAAGACCGGGCGCGCCACGCCGCGCGTGCACCCGCGGCGTTCCAGGTTTCCACGCCAGCCCGCACGTTGCGGCGCAAGGAGTGGTTGCTGCTTCAGCGCGACCCTTGGCTGATGTCGCAATCGCTGATGCAACTGCTTTATCTGGTGCCGGCGGCTTTGCTTCTGTGGCGAAATTTTGCCCTAGGGACCTCGGCGTCACTCGTGCTGGTGCCAACCCTCATCATGGCGGCGGGTCAGCTCGCAGGCGGCCTCGCCTGGCTGACCATCTCGGGCGAAGATGCGCCAGATTTTATCGCCTCTGCGCCGGTTACGGCACGACGCATTCTACGCGCCAAAATAGAGGCGGTGTTGGGGGCGATCGCTTTCGTCTTCGCACCGTTGCTGCTTGTGTTTGCCTTCGTATCGCTCAAGGACACGTTTGTGGTGGCTATCGGGATCGTGGCGGCCGCCGTGTCGGCCACGGCGATCCAGCTCTGGTTTCGCACGCAGGCGAAAAGAACCCAATTCCGCCGTAGACATACATCTTCGCGCATCGCGACATTCGCGGAAGCATTCAGCTCCATCACCTGGGCTGCGGCGGGTGGTCTGGCGGCTGCGGGAAGTTTACTCGCGCCGCTGGTTGGACTATTGGCGCTCGCCCTGCTTGGTGGCACGCGCTGGCTCAGTCCGGCGCAAACCTGACCACACTACGCCTGCGGGAGAACTCATCCCGTCAAGCGGCGCGCTTCAGCCCGCGAATATAGCTGAGCGCGGCTTCGGCGCGGGTTTGCACCTGCATGACCATCTGCGCGGAATATTCTCCGCGTATGCACAATTCCTCAAGCGCCGCCGCCGCTTCCGAGAGGTTGCCGAAGCCGAACGAACCGGCGGCTCCCCGCAGATTGTGCGCGGGCCCACGAAGCGCCGTCGTGTCCTGTGCGGATCCGGCGATGACGGAGAGATCACTCACGATCTGGTCCGCGAGATGGCCAAGCAGCACCAGCGCCTTGGCGTCGCCCAGCGCGTGACGAAGGGAGTCGATCTTGGCGCAATCGAGCGCGGACAGTGCGTCGGGCACAGGTTTCGCCGCCAGCCACGAAGAGACGCGAACGACGAGCTCCGGACCGCGAATGGGTTTGGCGAAGTGATCGTTCATTCCGGCCTCGCGGCACAATGCGATATCCTCCGGGAGCACGCTCGCAGTCAGTGCCAGAATGGGAATTTCGGCCGACGCGCCTCCGCGTTGCCGAATGATCCGCGTCGCTTCCAGGCCGTCCATTTCCGGCATCTGCATGTCCATGAGGATGAGATCGTATTGTCGTGTCTTGACCGCTTCGACCGCTTCTCTTCCGTTGCGCGCTATATCGATGGCGTGACCCAGCGGCTCCAGAACGGCGACGATCAATTCGCGATTGAATTCCACATCTTCGGCAAGAAGGATTCTGGCGGGCGCGGCCGAAAACCCCGCGGACACCGGTGCGGCGCTCGCTTCCGACGGAGCAATGGGGAGTAACAGGCGGATCGTGAAGACCGATCCCTTCCCGGGATTGCTCTCGACGCGGATATCGCCGCCCATCGCATCGACCAGCTTGCGGGAAATGGCCAGTCCCAGGCCCGTGCCTCCAAAACGCCGGGTGATCGAACTGTCGGCCTGCGTAAAGCGTTCGAACAGTTGCGCGATGCGATCGGCCGCGATGCCGATACCGGTATCCGCGATCGAAATTTCCACCTCCTCGGAGGATGAGCTCGCCATCCGGCGGGAGATTGCGACCGCGACACCGCCCCTGTCGGTGAATTTGATGGCGTTGCCCAGCAGATTAAGCAGGACCTGACGCAAGCGCGGACCGTCGCCGAGCAACAGGGCGCTATGAGAATGGTTTCTCGTGAGCGTCAATTCGATACCTTTGGTCTGCGCTTCGCACCAGACCAGTTCCACTACCTCTTCAACGACCCGGTCGAGCGCGATCGGATTGTTTTCGATATCGATACGCCCGGCCTCCATCTTCGAAAGGTCCAGAACGTCGTTGATGACATTGAGCAGCGCTGCGCTGGAAGACGAAATCAGCCGCAGATGGCGCTTTGTCGCGTCGTCGAGAGCGGGTTTGCTGGCCAGCAATTCGGAAAAGCCCAGAATGCTTGTCAGCGGCGTGCGGAGCTCGTGACTCATGTTGGACAGGAATTCTGCCTTGGCACGGGAGGCCGCCTCAGCCCTGTCGCGCGCCTCGCGCAATTGTACTTCCATTGCCTTGCGTTCGCTGATTTCGCGCACCACATCCGTGATTCCGTGCAACCGGTTCGTCTCGGGGTCGAACAGCAGCTTTGGCCGCGATTCAAACCAAAGCATCCTTCCATCCTTGTGCCGGACACGATATTGCGTAAGGGCAACCTCGACCTTTCCGCGCGACTCGACGGCCGCCTCGCACGCCGCTCTTATGACCGAAGCGTCTTCGGGATGAACAAACGAAAGCGAGTCCTTTCCAAGAAGTTCCTCGGGGGCAAAGCCGATTGCGCCGAGCACGGAGGGCGAAACATAGGAAATTTGGCCCGTAAGGTTGCTTTTGATGATAATGTCGTTGGCATTGTCCGCCAGCAATTTGTATCGCGAGGCGATTCTTCGCCGATCCGCGAGAGCGCTTCCGATCGGCAGGAAGCTGATCGTCACGACAGCCAGGAGAACCTGCAGACGCAGCAGGCGCTCTTGTTCGGTGTCGAACACAATTCCGCTCTGACCCAGTCCGAAGATGGAGAATGTTGTTGCTACGATAGCGATTGTCAGCAGTCCCGCGGCCGCGCCCTCGGTCTCGAATCGGAAAGTCAGCAGCAATGCGATGGGCAGCGCCATGAACAAAAGATTGTAATGCGATTGCGTTGCGGCCAAGCCCGTGATCGTGAACAGGAACACTAGCCACAGGCCGAGCGCTTCCACGCGCCGTCTTGCGCTTAGCCGCAGAAACCATCGCGGCGTCAAAAGCAGAAAAGCGGGCGTCACAACCAGGACGCCGAGACCGTGCGCCAGCGCCCAAACGACGACATTGCCGGAAATCGTCGCACCACCGTGCGCGTGGATGATTGCGGCAGCTGGCAAACCTGTCAGCCACGGAATCGCCGTGGCAGCAAACGCGAACAACGCCAGATCGCGCGTATGGGTGATGTCGAACCGCTCGCCGCGCCAGCCCACGACCAGGAACGCGATGCTGAACTGTTCGAGCGAATTCAGGAGCGGAACAACTACGCCATAAACGGTCACGCCGCTTACCGTGAACGCGCAACTCACATTCGCGACGAATCCGACCGCCAGGATGGCAGGCCAATCCCGATAGCGCGTCGAACGCGTCGTCAGCAACGCGGCCACGACCAGCGCGTTGGCGGGCCAGATGGCGGCCGGCCGTCCGCCCCAGCGCGCAAGAGTCGCGCTAATCCAGGCCAGACAAAAATAGCCGACGGCCAATGCCGCCAACAACAGCAATCCGGGCAGGAGCGCCCACGGGCCGGCGACCGTTCCCGGTGCGGGCGCGCCGAAAGCCGGTGCCGCGATCCCGCTGTTCCGCGGTGCCTTCAGAATCTGTCGAAGGAACAACAAAATTTCACTCCGGCACAAAAGCCTGCCGGAAATTATGCAGAAATATGACTACCAACCTGTAAATGCGACGCTAAGAAAAAGCCTGCTATCCCAGCATTTTCGTCGCGACTTCGAACAGGTTCGATGAGAGCGGCTTCACATGAAGTGTCTGTTCGAGTTCCGCGCGCATGAGCGTCTGACGATGCGCATCGTAGCGTCGCCAGTTTTCGAAAGCCGCGGCCATGCGCGCGGCCACCTGAGGATTGATGCCGTCTAGCGCGCGGATCGTTTCGCCGACCAGTCTGTAACCCTGGCCATCGGCCGCATGGAAACGGACCTGATTGCCTGAGAAAGCGCCTACCAGCGCGCGCACCCGATTGGGGTTCTTCATGTCGAAGAAGGGGTGGTTCATCAGTGCCCGCACGCCATGGACTGTGTCCGGCAGCGGCGACCCCGCCTGCAGGCCCAGCCATTTGTCGAGCACAAGCGGATCGGCGCGGAAGCGGTCATGGAAATGTGCGAAAGCCTTTTCGCGCAGCGGCGAATTCATGCGGCTCAGCGCAGCGAGCCCTGCTATCATATCGGTCATGTTGGAGGCGCTGCGATAATGGGCGTCGGCGAGTGCGGCCGCATCGTGATCGTCGTTGGCAGTCAGATACCGCAGACAGGTATTGCGCAGACTGCGCCGCCCTGCCGACGCCGCGTCGGGTGTGAAAGCGTCCTTGCGGTCAAGGCCGGTATATAGTTCTGCCAGGCGGGAAGCCTGTGCCGCGGCAATAGAGCGGATAAGCGCCACACGCGCTTGATGGATCGCGTCGGGATCGGCTTGCGTCATTGCGAGAGCTATTTCGCTCTCGAGCGGAGGCGTCAACATCTGAGCCGCGAAGGCATGATCTTCGTCTGCGCGGCGGAGCACTTTGTCGATGGCTTCAAGGTAGATGGCGCCGGACCCTGGAACATGCTCCCTGCGGCCGCTCCCTGCCATTCCAAGCAGCACGGTCATCGCCAGCGCCTGACCGGCTTCCCAGCGATTGAACGCGTCTGCGTCTTCGGCCATCAGTTTTGCACGTGCTTCACAGTCGAGCGGCGTTTCGAAAACCGCTGGCGCGGAAAAGCGGCGGCCGATCGAAAGCAGTGGCGGTTCGGGCACGTCTACGAACACGAAACGTTCCTCGCGTCCGGTCAGTTCGAGCACGCGCTCCTCGCTGCCTGGCGCGTTCTCACCTTCAAGCGTAAGCGGTAGCCCGTGCCCGTCTGCGCCAACAAACCCGATGCGCACCGGAATGTGCATGGGCTTTTTGTCAGGCTGTCCCGGGGTGGGCGCCAGGCTCTGGCGAAGGGTGAGCGCATAGGTTTTGGTTGTGGTGTCGTAGGCGCCCAGGGCTTCGATATGGGGTGTGCCCGCCTGTGCATACCACAGACGGAACTGCTTCAGGTTGCGCCCGCACGCATCTTCGAAGCATCTGACCCAGTCTTCGACGGTAGCGGCGTGGCCGTCGTGACGCGCAAAATAAAGATCGGTCGCCTTGCGATAACCCTCGTCGCCGACGAGCGTCTTCAGCATGCCGATCACCTCGGCGCCTTTTTCATAGATCGTTGCCGTATAGAAATTGTCTATGGTGATATAGGTCTCGGGCTGAACGGGATGGGCGAGGGGGCCGGCATCCTCCTGAAACTGACGCATGCGCAGGGCTTTGACGTCGTCGATGCGTTTGACCCTGGCGGAACGCATATCGGCAGAGAAGCTCTGATCGCGAAAGACCGTGAGCCCTTCTTTCAAGGATAGCTGAAACCAGTCGCGGCAAGTGACGCGGTCGCCTGTCCAATTGTGGAAATATTCATGGGCCACAACGCTTTCGATGCGCGCGTAATCGTCGTCCGTGGCGGTTTCTGGGCTGGCGAGCAACACCTTGTCGTTGAAGATGTTGAGGCCCTTGTTTTCCATCGCCCCGAAATTGAATGCGGAAACCGCCACGATCATGAAAATATCGAGGTCGTATTCGCGACCATAGGCTTCTTCGTCCCAGCGCATGGCGCGCTTGAGCGAGTCCATCGCGTAGACGGCTTTGGGTTTGTTGCCGTGCTCGACATAGATACGCAAGGCCACATGTCGGCCAGACATCGTGACGAATTCGTCCTTCAGGCAATCCAGATCGCCGGCGACGAGTGCGAACAGATAACATGGTTTTGGAAACGGATCGTGCCAAACCGCATAGTGCCGTTCGCCGGCGAGCGTGCCGCTCTCAACGAGGTTGCCGTTCGAGAGCAGCACAGGGAAGGCGTCCTTCGGAGCCTCGATGCGCGTCGTATAGACGGCAAGCACGTCCGGCCGGTCGAGAAAATAGGCGATGCGACGAAAGCCCTCGGCCTCGCATTGCGTGCAGAAAATGCCCTTTGAGAGATAGAGTCCCTCCAGCGCCGTGTTGTGCGCGGGCGCGATTTCCGTCGCGATCTCGAGTTCGAACTGCGCCGGAACATCGTGGATCGTCAATGTTTCTTCGCCGGTCGCATAGGCGTGGGGCCAGAGCGGCACCCCGTCGATCGTGACGGATAACAGCTTCAGATGTTCGCCATCGAGCACGAGAGGCGCCGTGTGGTCCGCATCGCGTGTCACTTGCATCCTGGACACGACGCGTGTTGCTTCCGGATCAAGCGCAATGTCGATCGTGATCGTTTCGATACGATAATCCGGCGGGCGATAGTCTTTCAGTCTGATGGCGCGCGGTTCTTCTGTGCGCATGTCTTTCCTCGGGCGCTTTAGGGTCGCCCGTCATAGCGGTAAACGTGGAACCGGGAAAGCTGCGTCAGGTCTCCGCCTGGTCCACGCGCGCGAGCAGATCCTGCGCGTGAAGAGCGAGGTCGGCCAGAACACTGGGCATGTCCTCGCCTGTCTTGCGCGCCCAGTCGACCAGCTCCCGGGCGACGGCTTCGAACAGCGGCGCGCTGGAAATAAGCCGTGCCTGCCGTTCTATGCGCAGCGGGTCGAGACTGTATTCCGCCCCTGGTACGCGCCAGCCACCCCATTCCACCTGTCCAGTGATGACGATGGGATAAGTTCCCGGTATGGGGTGAAGCGCACAGTCCTCGGAAGGTTGCCATTTGTTGCGCGCACGCAACACACGCCATTGTTCTTTACCGTGCTGGGCTTCTTCGGTGGGCTGCTGATCGGCCTGCAATTCGTCGGCGGCAAATTCGCGGCCGAGACCCACCTCGTAGAAAACGCGCAGGGGCTCCTCGAGACCCTTCGCCCAATGGGGAACCACGCGTTCGATGAACGCCCATGTTCCTACCGATTTGACATAAACACGCTGGTTTTTGTGGAACTGCGCCTTGGCCATTCGATTCGATCTGTCTGCCGCTGCCCCCAAGGTAGAGAGTGGGAATTAAATGCTGGTTAAGGGCATTCAAATGGCCGGAACAGCGGGAGTTGGCGGGCGGACGCAACCGCTCTATCGTGGCAGCAACAGCTACAAAAGCCGGGGGAAACATGAATTTCGACTTTTCGGACGATCAAAAGCTCCTGCGCGAACAGGCGCGAAAGTTCCTGACCGAGAAGTGCCCGCCCAAAATCGTGCGCGGCGTTCTGGAAGGAAAGCAAGGTTACGATCCGGCGCTATGGCGCGGCGTGGCGGACATGGGCTGGCTGGGCACCGCCATTCCTGAGGCCTATAGCGGGCTCGGTCTCGGCTACCTCGAACTTTGCGTGTTGGCCGAGGAGTTGGGCCGGGTGCTTGCGCCATTGCCGTTTTCTTCGACGGTCTATCTGTTCGCGGAAGCGATTCTGGCGGTCGGGACCGAAGAACAGAAGCAGCGCCTGCTGCCGAAAATTGCGAGCGGCGAACTGATCGGCACATTTACGCGCTGCGAAGGGGCAGGCGCGGTAACGCCCAAGTCGATCCGCACCGGCTTCCGTGGGGGAAGGCTCACAGGCGTGAAGACGGCCGTCGTTGACGGCGCCGATGCGCAATATGCGGTCGTGCTCGCGCGGGTGAGCGACGAGCCGGGCGAGCGCGGCCTGGCACTCGTGCTGGTCGATCTCGCAGGTACCGGTGTCACGCGCCGCGCGCAGGATTCGATCGATCCCTCGCGCAAGCATGCCGAGATCATGTTCGACAATGCTCAGGCCGAGACGCTCGGCAAACCCGGCGAGGGCTGGCAGGTTACGGTCCGCGTGCTGGAACGAGCGGCCGTGCTGATGGCGTTCGAGCAGGTGGGTGGCGCGGATGCGTGCCTTGCCATGGCGAAAGACTATGCATTGACGCGCTATGCCTTCGGTCGGCAGATCGGTTCCTTCCAGGCAATCAAGCACAAGCTGGCGGATGTCTATATCGGTAACGAGTTGGCGCGCTCGAATGCCTATTACGGCGCCTGGGCACTCGCCACCGGTGCGCGCGAATTGCCGCTCGCAGCGGCGGCGGCGCGCGTTTCCGCAACACAGGCTTTCGACTTTGCTGCCAAAGAAAACACGCAGACGCATGGCGGCGTCGGCTTCACATGGGAAGTGGATTGCCATCTTTACTACAAGCGTTCGCGCGAATTGGCATTGGCGCTCGGGCCGCAGCGAGTATGGAAAGACAAGCTCGTCTCCGAACTGGAACTGAGCAACGCGGCCTGACGAACGGCATTCGAGGAACGGGAGAGACGCATGGATTTCGAAGACACGCTGGAAGAGGCCGCGTTCCGCGCGGAAATACGTGCCTGGCTTGCCGACAATGCGAGGCCGCGGCATGAAACGGAAAGCGATGAGCTCGAATTGGACGACGCGGGCGACGCCATTGCCGCAGCCAAGGCCTGGCAGGCGAAAAAGGCACTGAAGGGCTATGCACGCATCACCTGGCCCAAAGAAGTCGGCGGCCTGGGCGGCAACGCGATGCAGCAGGTGATCTTCAACCAGGAGGAAGCGAAGTTCGACGTACCCGCGGGTCAATTCTTCGGCATCGGACTCGGTATGTGCATTCCGACCCTCATGGCCTATGGCTCGAAGGACAACCTCGCCCGCTATGTGAAGCCCGCGCTGATGGGCGAGGAGATCTGGTGCCAGCTCTTTTCCGAGCCGGCGGGCGGTTCCGATGTTGCGGGCCTTCGCACACGCGCCGAGAAGCAGGGCGACGAATGGGTCGTCAACGGTCAGAAAATATGGACTTCGGGCGCGCATTATTCCGACTACGGATTGCTTTTGACGCGCACCGATGCGGGAGTTCCCAAGCACAAGGGACTCACGATGTTCTTTCTGTCGATGAAGTCGCCGGGAGTTGAAGTGCGGCCGATCAAGCAGGCATCGGGTGCCGCCAATTTCAACGAGGTGTTCTTCACCGATGTGCATATCCCGGATTCGCAGCGTCTGGGCGAAGTGGGTCAGGGCTGGACGGTCGCGCTCACCACGCTCATGCACGAGCGACTGGCTGTGGGAGGCGGCCTGGGCGGCGGTATCGACGTGAAGGAGTTGCTCGCGCTGGCGCGCTCTTTGGAACTGGAAGACGGACCCGCGCTCAGGAATGCCGCAGTGCGCGAACGCATCGCCGATTGGTATGTGCGCTCGGCTGGCCTCAAATACACCACCTATCGCACCATGACCGCACTGTCGCGCGGTCAGCAGCCGGGCCCGGAAGCCTCAATCGCGAAGGTGGTTGTCGCGCCCAAGCTGCAAGATCTTTCCGCTTTCGCGATGGAGCTGGAAGGCGAAATGGGAGCACTCAACGGCGAAGACGCGCCTATGCATGGTCTGTTTCAGGCGGGTTGGATGGGCGCGCCGGGTCTCAGGATCGCGGGCGGTACCGACGAAATTCTCCGCAACATCATCGCGGAACGCGTGCTCGGCCTGCCGCCCGACATGCGCGCCGACAAGGACGTTCCGTTCAACAAAATACCAAGCGGAAGATGACGCGCATCGTCGCGACACCCTGCGTCAAGGTGTGCGTCATGGAATCCGCGAGCGGGCTTTGCGCCGGTTGCGGACGCACGCTCGATGAGATCGCCTGCTGGGGCTCGATGAGCGCGGCAGAACAGGCACGGCTGATGGATATTCTGCCGCAGCGGCTGGAAGCGCGTACCAAAAGCAAAAGTCAGGAAACGTCGTACAGCTTCTCGCGTTGAAGGGGATCGGGTTCGAGGCGCTTTCCCGCCATCGCGCCGAGCCAGTCGAGCCCCCCGCGCAGCCGCACATTCTCGCCAATGACGAGGATCGCGGGTGCCGTATTTTCCCGCGCTGCAGCGCCCATGCCGCCCAGCGTTGTCTCGCGCACATGCTGACTTTCCAGCGTGGCGTCGCCCACGATGGCGGCGGGTTCTTCCGGCAAACGGCCCGCGGCGATCAGCTTGTCGGCAATCTCGCCGGCATGGGCGAGCGCCATATAGAGCACGATGGTCGGCGAGCCTCTTGCGATGGCGTTCCAGTCCAGTGCGGGCAGTTTGCCGTCGACGCCGTGGCCGGTGACGAAGGTGACCGCGTGGTTGATGTCGCGATGGGTGACGGGAATACCCGCATAGGCGAGGCCTCCGATGCCAGCTGTCACCCCTGGAATAACCCGGAACGGGATACCCGCGCGCGCCAGCGCCAACGCCTCCTCGCCGCCACGGCCGAACACGAAAGGATCGCCACCTTTAAGGCGCAGCACGCGTTTGCCTTTGCGCGCCAGGGAAACGAGCGTGCGGGAGATATCGGGTTGCCGGGCCGAGGGTTTACCGCGCCTTTTGCCGGCATAGACAAGCTCACCGCGCGCAAGCTTCAGGACGGCTTCGTTCACCAACGCGTCGTAGAGAATGACATCGGCCCGCGCGATAGCATGGAGTGCCAGCGCCGTGATCAATCCCGGATCGCCGGGCCCTGCGCCCGCAAGCCAGACCCAGCCTCGCTCGAAGGCTGGAAGGCCAAAAAAATCCGCGAGGTGCGACGTGGCGGTTCGTTCTGCGGAATTAAGCGTGATCAGGGTTCTGCTCATTTCACACACATATGATGTGATACGTATTATATCACATATCGTATCTGGAAATAGCGGATCAACCGTCCACCGCTGTGGTGATCCGCCCTGTTGCGCGGGGTAGGCCGACGGGCGACACAGACGCCTTAAACGAAAAACGGGCCGATCCATGTCCCCGAAGCCGCGCGGCGACCTCAAACCCAACACTTATGAATACGAAAACGAAGCTCTGATCACGGCGAACGGGTTCCGCGAATACGACGCGCGCTGGCTGTTCGGCAAGGAGATCAACCTGATCGGCGTCGAGGCGCTGGGACTGGGGCTCGGTACCTATTTCCACGAACGCGGCGTCGTGCCACGCGTGGCGGTGGGGCATGATTTTCGCTCCTATTCGCTGTCAATCAAGCAGGCACTCATCATTGGCCTTATGCGCGCAGGCGCAGAAGTGATCGATATCGGCATGGTGACGACGCCCGTTTCCTATTTCGCGCAGTTTGAGTTGGACGCGCCCTGCGTGGCGATGGTGACGGCAAGCCACAACGAGAATGGCTGGACGGGCGTGAAGATGGGCGCACAGCGGCCGCTCACCTTCGGCCCCGACGAAATGACGCGCCTCAGGGAGATCGTGCTCGGGGGCGAGGGCAAACCCCGCGGCGGCGGCAGCTTCACGCGCGTGGACGATATCCGTGAGCGCTATCTCGATGCGGTGACGCGGGGACACAGGCTTTCGCACCAAATGAAAGTGGCGGTCGCCTGCGGCAACGGCACGGCAGGCGCATTCGCGCCGGACGCAATAAGGCGGCTTGGGGCGGAGGTCATCGAGGTCGATTGCGCCCTCGACTATAATTTTCCGAACTACAACCCCAATACCGAGGACATGCACATGTTGCATGCGATGGCGGGCGCGGTGCGCGCGAATGGCGCAGATCTCTGCCTCGGATTCGACGGCGACGGAGACCGCTGCGGCGTAGTGGACGACAAAGGCGAGGAGATTTTTGCCGACAAGGTGGGCGTGCTGCTCGCGCGCGATCTTTCCAAACTACATCCGGGCGCGAAATTCGTGGTTGACGTGAAATCGACGGGGCTGTTCGACACTGACCCTGTCCTCAAGGAACGCGGCGTCGTCACGGATTACTGGAAGACCGGCCATTCCTATATCAAGCGGCGCACGGCCGAATTGGGGGCGCTGGCCGGTTTCGAGAAGAGCGGCCATTATTTCTTCAATCCGCCGATCGGCCGCGGCTATGACGACGGCATCGTCGCCGCCATCGCTGTCCTTGAAATGCTCGACCGTGCGGGCGGCGCGAAAATGTCCACACTCGTCGAAAGCCTGCCCAAGACATGGGGCTCGCCGACCATGGGGCCCTATTGTCCGGACGACAAGAAATATGCCGTCGTCGAGGCGCTGACCCGTGAGTATCGGGAACTGAGTGCACGGGGCGCGACCCTGCTCGGCCAGAAGATTGCCAGCATCGTCACTGTCAACGGCGTGCGCGTGACGCTCGAAGACGGCACCTGGGGTCTGGTGCGCGCATCGTCCAACAAACCGTCTCTCGTCGTCGTCGTCGAGAGCCCGGTTTCGGAAACCAATATGCGCGCGATTTTCCGGGACATCGATGCGCGTCTATCGGCGCACCCGGACGTGGGCGAATACGACCAGAAGATTTGATGCGCTTCGCTCAGGCCGCTGCGCGCGCTTGATCGGGCATTACATACGCCAGCGCCGTGCGCAGGGTTTCGCTGCCGGCGCCTGGGCGCGAGGCATGTTCGCTCAGATGGCGACGAAACAGTCGTGCACCGGGCCGTCCGTTGAACAGACCCAGCATGTGCCGCGTCATGGCGTTGAGCGTAATGCCTGTCTTCAGTTGGCACCCAACATAGTCGCAATAACCTGCGACGACGTCTTCAATTTCGCGCGGATGCTCGCCAAAAAACCTTGTGTCCACATCGCACAGCAGGGCAGGCGATTGATAGGCCACCCGACCCAGCATCACGCCATCCACATAGGTCAGGTGATGCGCCGCCTCATTCAGCGTGGCGATCCCGCCGTTTAGTACGATCGCGAGATTCGGATTCTCGCGCTTGACGCGATGGACCAGAGCATAGTCGAGCGGCGGCACGTCGCGGTTTTCCTTGGGCGACAGCCCCTCGAGCCACGCCTTGCGCGCATGTACGACGAAGGTTGAAACGCCCGCCTGTGCACAAGCGACAATAAGCGCGCGCAGGGCAAGCTCCGGTTCCTGATCGTCCACGCCGAGTCGGCATTTGACGGTGACCGGAATGGAAATTTTTGAGCGCATCGCGGCTACGCACTCCGCGACGAGCAGAGGTTCGCGCATCAGGCAGGCGCCGAAGTGTCCCGATTGCACGCGGTCCGAAGGACAGCCGACATTGAGATTGATTTCGTCATAGCCGAATGCTTCGCCAATGTCCGCTGCCTCTGCCAGGCGCGTAGGATCCGATCCACCCAGTTGCAGTGCGACGGGGTGCTCCAACGGATCGAACCCGATCAGCCGCTCGCGATTGCCGCGGATGATGGCCTCCGCGGTCACCATTTCGGTGTAGAGCAGGGCACGGCGCGTCAGCAGACGATGGAGGTGGCGGCAATGACGGTCCGTCCAGTCCATCATAGGGGCAATACAGAATCTATGCCTTTGATATTTCAATATATTTCCTTATGACCGCGCCCTCGAGTCGAGTTCGCCGGAATACGCCGTTGTTTGATCGCATACCGTACGCTGAGCCTACATCCTTGCACCAAATCGTCCGGAGCTCGCCATTCTATCTTCCGTCAAACGCAAGGAACGAGTCCAGCACGGTACTGAAATTGAATGTACCTGTGCCGCTGGCCGAGGTAGGTCCAATTTGAATGCTGAGCAAATTTAGCGCGTCGTTCACTTCTGTGATACGGAGTTCGAACGCCTGCGGATTTGCAATCAGCCGCTTGATGCGTACGAAATCAGCCCTATTCGTTCGGACCCAGGAATGAGCCTAACAATGGTTAAGGTCCCGCTCAAACGACAAAGCGAAGCTGGCGCCGTCTCCGATCCTTTTGCCGAGGCCAGGCGGAAACTGTTTCCTCCGTTGCGACATCGAATTTTGGCCGAGGCTGCCGACGCTCTTGCCGCGGGGCGTTTCGACGTCGCCGAGTCGTTGGCGTCGGGCTTTATCGAGAAACATCCCGCAGAGCCTGGCGCTTTCAACCTGATGGCCGATATTGCTCGGCGTTCAAAACGCTTTGAAGAGGCCGAACGGCTCCTCTCCCGGTGTATCGAACTTGCTCCGGATTGCGCGGGTTACAGATTCAACTATGCGGTCATATTGCACCGCCCTGACAAATTCGGCTTGGCACTCGCGCGACTGGATGAACTACTCGGCAAAGATCCGCGCAACCCACTGTTCCGGGACCAGAAAGCTCTCGTGCTGCGCCTGATGGGTAGGCATGACGAAGCGCTCATATACCGTCGTGAGTTGGCGGAGGAGTATCCCTCCTCGCCCAAAGTTTGGCTTGACTACGGCCAGGCGCTGAGGGGCTCGGAATCCCAAGATCAATGTGTCGCCGCATACCGCAAAGCGCTCGAACTCGCACCCTCTCTGAGCGCTGCATACACCCATTTGGCCGATCTGAAGACGTATCGTTTTACCACGGCAGAGATTGCGAGAATGGAAACGCAGTTGGCACTTCCCGGACTTCCCGCTGCCAACCGCGCGGAATTTGGTTCCGCTCTCGGCAAGGCCTATGGAGACGAAAAGCTTTATGCAAAATCCTTCGATTATTATGCGAAGAGCAACGCTTTGAGGCGAGTCGGCATCGATTTCGATTCCGGTAACCTCACAGTGTATCGGTTGAACTGTGAATCTCTTTTTACAGAATCGTTTTTTCGCGATCGGGCTGGTTGGGGTTGCACTTCGGACGCTCCCATCTTCATCGTCGGGATGCCGCGCTCCGGAACCACTCTGGTCGAGCAGATTCTATCCAGCCACACTGCCATTGAGGGATTGGGGGAGCTTCCCGATTTGGATACGGCGGTTGGTCAACGGTTTTCCCGCAGCGAGCTAGGGCACCCCCCCCATGATTTCTGGATTGGCGGCTGGTTTGAATTCCGGACCGGGCTCGTCAACGCCTTGCCCCGAGTTTTGCAACGCTTGAAGGCCGACGATTTCCGATTGCTCGGCGAGGAGTATCTGGAGCTAACCGGCAGCCGCCGCACGCTCGGGCGGCCCATTTTCACGGACAAGGCTCTGCGGAATTTCGGCTATGTCGGCCTGATCCATCTCATTTTGCCCAATGCGAAAATCATTGATGTGCGCAGGCATCCGCTTGACTGCGGTTGGTCCTGCTTTAAAAGCAATTTTCCCGGCGGCCAGCCCTTTTCGAATAACCTCGGCGACATCGGACGTCACTATGCCAACTATGTTCGTTTGATGGCGCACTTCGACAGCCTTCTGCCTTGCCGAATTCATCGCGTGATCTATGAGGATTTGATCGCCGATTCCGAAAAAGAAATCCGCCGACTGTTCGATTACGTCGGGCTGCCGTTCGAAGAGCAATGCCTCCGCTTTCATGAAAACAAGAGAGCTGTCGCCACTATCAGCTCTGAACAGGTCCGGAGACCTCTTTACAATGGCGGGATCGCCCAGTGGGGGCCCTACGAAACGTGGCTTGGGCCGCTCAAAGCGGCTCTCGGAACGGTGTTGGACAGTTATCCGCACGCGCCGAAATAGAACTCCGGTAGCAGAAGAATTGAAAGGCCGTTTTGCCGACGATAAAGGCAAACCTGTGGAAGTCGATTGCGGTTGTCCGGCCCGGTACCCTCGGATGAGGCCGAAACGAAATGCTCATTCTTCGATATCCGGAAAGCGGCGGAGTTGGGAAGAGACCTCAAATGGTACTTGCTGCAAACCTTTCACAGTGTTGAACCGACGACCCGTATGACCGAGGCTAAGAGGCTTAGTCCATCTGGCACTTACTTCCGGATAGTACCTCGGCACATTGGGGTATATATCGAGAAGGTGACCCAATTCTTCCTTTAAAGGCCCCAGCCATTGCTCGTAGTGGCGCCATTGATCCACGCCCGTTTTATAAAGCGGCATTCTCACCTGGTCGGCGCTCACAGTCATCACAAATCGCTCGTTTTCGTGGAAGCGAAGACAATTCTCCTCGAAGGGCAAGCCGAGATAGTCGAGCAATCGACGAACTTCCGGCTCGAAATCATTGATCAATTGCTCATAGTTGACGCGATATATCTTGCCGGGCAGTGCTTCATCGAAATGCGCCATGAGTTCCACGTAGTTGGCGTAGGCACGACCGATATCTTTCAAATCCAGTGTGAGAGGTTGCCCCGCTGGGAAATAGTGTTTGAAACAGGACCAGCCGCAGTCGAGTGGGTGTCTTCGAACGTCGATGATCTTGGCGTTGGGCAGAGCAAGATGTACGAGCCCAGTGTGGATGTAATTGTGAGGCATCTTATCGGTAAAATAGGGCTTGGCGAGCCTGCGGCGCGAGCGGGTTGCCACCATGTATCTTTCCCCCGCCGCTCTGAAAAGACCCTTATCCTGATCCTTCAACACGTAAGGGTAGCCGTCCATATCGCTGTCAGGTCTTTGGGAAGCCAATTGGCTGGCTATCTCCTGCAGAAGCCTGAGTTCGCCAAGTGCTTCGACCGCCGAGTGGCTGGAAATAATCTGCTCGACGAGAGTGGATCCTGACCGGGGCATTCCGACGATGAAAATGGCGCCGCGCTCAGTGCACCCGCCGGTCCCGCGTGCGCGAAAAAATTCCGGAGTGAACAATGTCTTCGCTCGCCGCAAATAGTCATTGCTGGCCTCGATGCCGTATTCCCGTGTTCTGGCAAAGATTTCATTGCTCGAACGATAATTTTCGAATGATTCCGCATAGCGGCCGAGATCCTCGAATGCCTTTCCCAGTACGAAATGCAGCTTGGCACGGCTTTCCGCCCCCAAATCGGCGCGCGCGAGTTGAGAGTGCACAAGGTCGATCACCGTTTCGTCGATTGAGATCGACTTTGAATGTGCGAGACTGACATAACCCTCGACAAAAGAAGGAAGAATTTGGAATGCTTTTTTGTAAGCGGCCGTCGCATTGTTTTTTCTGGTGGCCCGCAACAACCGCGCATATTCAAGCCACACTCCGGGTTGCTCCTCGCAATTGTCGATAAACGATTCAAATTCCGCGATCGCAAGGTCGAATTGCCGACTCCACGTCAACGCGAGAGCTTTCAGCGCCCGGTATGTCACGTTACCTGGATCGGATTTCAACAGTTCGTCGATATGCGGCAGTGAGCCCTGAAAATCCCCATGTGTGAACAAGGTTATGGCATAGCGGAATCGCGCGGCCGTGAAATCCGGTGCGAGTTGCAAACATCTCGCAAGAAGCGTCATGGACTCCGGCCAGCGACCGGTGCGAAGCAGGATATCGGCGAGTAGCTTGAATGCTCGCTCGTCTTGTGGGTGTGTTCGAAGCAAGTCCCGCAAAATGCTTTCTGCGACTTGCGCTTGGCGTTCACGGAGCGCCGATTTGGCCTCAGCAAGTCGCGGGTCCGCCTCCGAACCAAGGCGTTTGGCATTTTCCGGGAACGTCAGGAGATCGCCCAGCGCATACCAGGCGTCGTTGTCCATCCAGGCCAAATCGATCGTCCGTAACAATGCGTCGACAGCCAATTTGCGTTCACCGAGCCTTGCCAAGGCAATTCCCAGTTCACGCCATGCCGCGCTCAAATGCGGCTGCGATTCGACCAGCGATTGGAGTATGGCCCTCGCCTTTTCGTTTTGCCCTTCTCGTCTCAGAACTGCGCCGAGAAGAAACAAAGCCTGAGGATCTCTGGGGTCGAATTCCAGGGCTGCCCGCGCACATTGCTTTGCCGCCGAAAGATCAAGTTCGAGAAGCCGCTTTGCGTCCCGCTCCGTAATATGGCGTTTCAGGCTTTCTTCATCGTCCGCCGGCGTTGATTCAATTTTTTGGGGGTTGGCGCTTACTGTCCAAGATACGCCCACCCTACACACAGCTCCCAGATGGTCCACACCGCGCTCCCTGCCTGCGGCAACAGTTCGCTGGCATTGCCAACAGCTGCGCTGCCGGTTGTTGCGTTCTAAGGTATCGATACCGTGATCGCAATCGATCGCGTCCGGTTCAACCAAGCCTCTATGCGTATTCAACTCCGCGCCAGGCATCATGGACGGGCCCCAGCGCGGTCTTAAGTCCTCCAAGCCAAGGTTCGTAATTCTTCCACTGTTCAAGTGTATCACGATATATCGGTCTGCGGACCTGTTCAGCGCTGACTGTCGTAACGACCCGATCGGTCTTGTAGAAATGAAGGCAATCCTGCTCAAATGGCAAGCCGAGATAGTCAAGCAGTCGACGGATCTCGGCCTCGGGTTCTGCAACCAAATCCTCATAAATCAGGCGATGCACCTTGCCCGGCAGCACACGATCGAAATGCGCCGTCAGCTCAACATAGTCACGATAACAATGACCCAGATCGCTCAGTCGGTAGGCATTGTTCTGCCCATCCGGAAACACTTGCGCGAAATTCGAGAAACAGCACGCCATCGGTCCCCGGCGCACATCGACGATCTTTGCATTCGGCAGGACGAGCTGAATCAGGCCGATATGCGCGAAGTTTGCCCCCATCTTATCGGTAAAGAACGGTCGGTTCAGTTTTCTGTGGGCCTGAACAGTTTCAAGGTAACGTTCGCCCAGGTTTCTCAGCGTCGGCACGTCGAGCCTTGCCAAAATTTCAGGGTAGTCGCAATGCTCTTGAGAAGCGGTTTTCTGTAGCTGTCTTGAAATAGTCGCCAGATCGTCGAGTTCCCTCGTTCCTTCAATTTGGCTATGACTTGCAAGTATCTGCTCGGCCAATGTCGAGCCGGATCTGGGCATCCCTACGAGGAAAATCGGGGCGTGGCTATCGCATCCCGAACCGGCGTTCTCGCGAAACAAATCTGCAGTCATGACGGCCTTGCAGCGCGCAACATAAGCTGTCAGTACGTCCGGATCGTGGGCAAGACCCACGCGACGGATGGCATTTCCTTTGGCATAATTGTTGAAGGATTTTTCGTAAAGCCTCAAGTCCGCATAGGCTTTGCCGAGCGAAAAATTCAGATAGGAGCGATCGTCAGCAGTCAGTCCGGCACGGTCAAGCTGCAATTCCATCTGCTCGATGTCCGCCGCATTGAAACGGAACGTCTTCACATCCGCGAGGTGCCACCAGGCGTTGCCGGAGGAGGGTTCGAGCTCTATGAATTTGCGATACGCTGAGATGGATTCTTGCAGCGAGCCTAAGGCTCGCAAGGCATTGCCGTAACGTTCCCAGGATTCAGGCCGGGTAGGGTAGTCATTGATCAACTCACGCCACAAAGCCGCTGCTGCCGCATAATCCCCGATTTTCTCAAGGATCGTGGCTTTCCGCGCCCGGAACAGCGGATTTCGTGGTTCCAGCTTTGCCAGCGCGTCCGCTTGAACGAGTGCCGCTTCGGGCTTGTTTAACCTAAGAAGTATGTTCGCATAGACATAGCGAGAGGCAATGAAATCCGGCGCAAGTTCCACGCATTGCTCCAGCAATGTTTGCGCCTCGGCGAACCGCCCCTGTCGCTTGGTAATCTCGGCCAGAAGATGTAGCGCCCTCACGTCGCGCGGACGATCCTTGAGGAAATCCCATAACAGCTTTGTTGCGACTTCAAACCGGCCGTTTTCGACGAGCGTAGCCGCTTCCCGTAAGAGCGGGTGGCGCGCCAGGTTTTCGGGACGCAAAGCCTCTTTGGCATTTTTAAAATCATCGGAGTCCGCGTTGGAAGCGACCGCGGCGGGCGATATGGATTTTGGATTGCTCATGCAGATTCCAATAATATTACTGCAATAATTCCTATGCCACTGCTGCGCGTTCAGGCCGCAAATCCCGGTCACAAGCCCTGTTGAATGGCCTCATTTGACACTATCGTGGCACACGTAGTGTCGGCTGGCGAGCTTTCGGGTGTAGCTGCGCCCGGGAGTGGCGTTGAATTGTGCCGCGACCGGTCTGATATTGCGCGCCGTCTGCACTCAACCTACCTTACGGGACTGATGTTTGCTTCCCTTTCCAAGGCAGCGCCGCCGTCCGTCTGCTGGAACCCTTCAAGGGTAGGACTGTCTGTGGCCGGCCAGCTGCAGCCGGGCTCAGGGCACGGTAGCGCACCCATCGGTCGTACACCCAATGTCCGTTGAAGTCCCAGCCGTCGGCGAGACGGGGCTTTCCGAAGGGCATGACCCGCTCGCCGAAGCGCGGCGAAAACTGTTTCCCCCGCTGCGAAATCGAACCTTGGCGCAAGCTGCCGAAGCTCTTACCAGCAATCGCGTCGAAATGGCCGAGTCGCTTCTGGCGAGATTTCTTGAAAGGAAGCCCAGGGACCCAGACGCGCTCAACCTCATGGCCGACATAGCGCGGCGCTCGAAACGTTTCGAAGATGCCGCGCAGCTTCTTTCCCGATGCATCGAGCATGCGCCCGACTGTGCCGGATACAGATACAATTATGCAGTCATTCTGCGCCGCCTCGACAGATACGAACAGGCGCTTGCACAGTTGGACGAGCTGCTGCGCAAGGATGGGCGGAATCCATTGTACCGAGACCAGAAAGCCGCAATCTTGCGCATGATCGGCAGACATGACGAGGCGCTCGCCTATCGTCGCGAGTTGTCGGAAGAGTATCCCGGATCGCCCGAAGCCTGGCTCCATTATGGTCATTCGCTGAGGGGTGCGGGACTCCTCGACGAATGTATCGCCGCGTATCGCAAGGCGATCGCGCTGGCACCCGCAATGAGCACTGCCTATGGGAGCCTCGCCGATCTCAAAGTCTATCGTTTTACTGTTGAGGAAATCGCCTGCATGGAATCGCAACTGTGCGTTTCCGGCTTGCCTGCGGAAATCCGTGCAGACCTCCATCACGCCCTCGGCAAGGCCTATGAGGAGGAGAAGCTCTACGCGAAATCTTTTGAAAACTACGCGAAGGGCAACGCCCTGCGGTGTCTTGGCGTCACCTTCGATCGAGAGAAACTGACTGCGCACAGACTAGCCTGCGAATCTTTTTTCACCGAAGCATTCTTTCGCCGACGGCTCGGCTGGGGCTGCAGTTCGACGGCTCCCATCTTCATCGTCGGCATGCCGCGGTCCGGCTCCACCCTGCTCGAGCAGATCCTGTCCAGTCACTCCGCCATAGAGGGTCTGGGGGAGCTTGCCGACCTCGATATTGCCCTTGTTCGACCTTTCGCGAGCTCTAAGGGGGAAGGGCAGCCGCATGAATTCGGCAGCGGCAATTCGGTTGAGAAAAACGCTCTCGTATATGCCTATCTCCAGATGCTTGATGGTCTGGACAGTGATCGCTTCCGCACGCTGGGGGAAGACTATCTGGAACTCACTCGCCGCCGTCGGGGAGGACAGCCTTCCTTCACCGACAAGACTCTTAGCAATTATTCTTACGCAGGTCTGATCAACCTGATCCTGCCCAACGCAAAAATCATCGATATTCGCAGATATCCGCTCGATTGCGGATGGTCCTGCTTCAAGAGCCAATTTGCGGGCGGGGGACAGACCTTTACCTACAGGCTTGCCGATATCGGGTACCACTACTCCAACTATGTAATGCTCATGGCACATTTCGATCGCGTGCTGCCCGGCAGAATCCATCGTATGATCTATGAGGATCTGATTGCGGACCCGCAAACGGAACTCAGACGGCTATTCGAATATCTGGAGATGCCGTTTGAGGAGAGCTGCCTGCGGTTTCATGAAAACAGGCGTGCAGTCTCTACTTTGAGTTCCGAACAGGTGCGCATGCCTCTTTACAAAAGCGGCGTTGCCCAATGGATTCCATACGAACCGTGGCTTGGCCCTCTCAAGGCAGCGCTTGGCAAAGTGTTGGATAGTTATCCATATGCACCGGAATAGGACGTAACCTCGCGGTATCGCTTCAGTCCAATACAGGAACGTCCGGGTAGGCGTCGAGCACGGAACCGAGCGCGGTTTTGAGCTGTCCAAGCCAAGGCTCGAAATTTCGCCAGTGATCGACAGCTTCTCCGGATATCGGTCTGCGCACCTGCTCGGAACTTGGCGTGCGGATAGCCCGTTCGGTTTCGTAAAAGCGAAGGCAGCTCTCCTCAAACGGTAACCCCAGATAAGCAAGCATCTTTCGAATTTCAGCTTCCGGGTTGCCGACCATGTCTTCGTAGATCACCCGATGAATCCGACCTGGCAGCACGCGATCGAAATGTGCCATGAGTTCGACATAGCCGCGGTAGACGCGGCCAAGCTCGCCCAGGCGAAGATTAGAATCGGCATAGTTGTGCTTGAACATCGACAAACAGCAAGCCGCGGGATGACGACGAGCATCGATGATTTTCGCGTTTGGCAGAATCAGGTGGATCATGCCGATCTGATGATAATTCGCTGGCGCCTTGTCGATGAAAAAGCGGCGGCCGAGCTTTCGATGCGTCCGTGTGCTTTTGAGATACTCTTCGCCAAGAGCCGCTAAGGAGGCAGAGGGGAGCCTCTCGAGAATTTGTGGATAATCGCATCCGTAGTTTCGGCACTCGCATTCTTCGAGCCGGTCCGCCAGCGCTGCGATATAGGGGAGTTCCGCCGTTCCTTCGATGGCCGAGTGGCTTGACAGGATTTGTTCGATCAGGGTCGACCCGGAGCGCGGTCGTCCGAAGATAAAGATGACACCCGGCGCCTTGCAGCCCACGCCGCTCCGGCTTCGCAGGAACTCGGGCGTGAACAGCGTTTTGTTGCTGGTCACGCGCGATGCAATAGCATCCCAGTCGTAATCTATGCGAACCCGTCTCGCCGCGTTCGCTTTCACATAGTGCTCGAACGAACGCTCGTAAACAAGGAGATCCTCATAGGCCTTGCCTAGTGAAAAAAGCAAATTGATACGATCGTCGGCAGCAACGTCTTGTCGTGTTAACTGTTCCTGCATCGCGTCTATATCGGCTTTGCTGAAACGGAAGGTCTTCAGATTGGCCAAACTCCACCAGGCCGATCCAAAGGACGGTCGGCAATCGATCGCTTTGCGATAGGCGGCGATGCTCTTTTCCTGAAAGCCTGTGGCGCGAAGTGCGTGGCCATAGCTAATCCAGGATTCGGTCCGACCGGGAGTTTCGGCTGTCAGCTCCTGCCAGATGACCAGCGATTGCTCGTCGTCGCCAATGGCGCCGTGGATGCTCGCTTTCAATTGCCGGAAAAGAGGGTTGCGTTCGTCTCCGATGAGAAGTTGGTCGATCTCCAGCAATGCCGCTTCGTATTTGTGCAATTGCACAAGCAGTTTTGCATATTGGAAACGGGCAGCGGAGAAATCCGGTGCAAGTTCGAGACAGCGGACATAAAGTGCTGCTGCCGTTCGCGGGCGGCCGAGGCGGTGTATTGCCCGTGCCTTCAGGCAGGTCGCGTCGGCATCGTCTGGATATCTGTCAAGATGTCCGGTCAGTTCCATTCCGGCGAGTTCAAAGCGGCCGCTCCGTAAATTCGATGCGATTTTCTGCAGCCGCGGGTCGCGCAGCGGCCGTTGTGCGCGTAGCCGGGCGGCGGCAATGCCGAAGGCATCCGCGCCTGCGGTTCGCGAAAGCGCACGTGGGAGCCGAACGCGTTGACTCATTGAAAGCCTGGTCTCCTCCGGCATATCAGGTCTTCAGTTCAAAGCGACGCGCAGTCCGCCATCATAGGTGCGAACATCTCAGCGTCGATGCCGCCGCCACGTAAGTAAAGCGACGTATTGAGGCGTTCTACGAACATCATTGACTTGTTGACTGATTTTGAACAATTGATGCGTTCGATCAAGAAGTTCCAATTTCGGGAGTCAGGCATGACCAAAACAAGAATAACCTTCGCCGTCGCGTTTTTTGCAGCTACCATTGCGCTGGGTGCAGCCGCTACTGCGGCGATACAGTTTGCTCCTCAATCTTCTGGGCCAAATGCGCCAGCTTCGTTCGCTCTTTTCGTCGCCAACCAGCCTGCTTCCAGCGGAAGAGTCGGGATTTTCGTCGCCCGGCGGCAAAATGGCGTTGGCAGCCTATATTATTGTTCCTCACCCGTTGACGCGAATTCCGCAGATCCGAACGGCTGCAAGCAAATCAAGGGGTTTCCGACCAAATAGTATCCTGCCGTTATCATCGGCCCGGCGTGTGTCATTGCGTTTTGCGGGCCGGCCCTTTCTACATGATCCGGTAGCAAAAAAGGGCGGCCATTGGCCGCCCTTTTTCTTAAACCAAGACCTGCCTACGAGACAGGTCCGCCACGGCATGGCGCCTATCAGCCCGTGCCCTGCAAGTCGAACATCAAATCGGCGGCCACGCTGCCGATACAAGTGCTTGTATCGGTCCAACTCGTGCAGCCTACACCGAACCCGCCGCCTGGATTCTGCCATTGGGATTCGGAACCCTGGATCGCGTTCGTCGTGCTTTCCCAGCCCCATTCGCCATTAACGATGGTCTCGTTCTGGTTGAGGTAGGCCAGATTGGCTACGACAGAGAGCCAATACGTACCCGCCTTGAGCTTCGTGGCAGGCTTGCCCTTTTTGCCTTTGGTCGGCAGCACGCAGGCGAAGGATCCGTCCGAGTCTGTGCAGGTAAGCGTATACGCGTCCACTACCTTACCCGGATGGCTTACCCCTTTTTTAGTCTTGTTCTTGTAGAAAGTGACGACCTCCGACGTGGCAGGTCCCGGCCCGTTGAAGTACTCGCCCGTCACGTCAACTTCGCTGACCGACCAGGTATGACCTGCCGGAACAACAAAATCATCCGCCAGCGCTGCGTCGTAGGTGCTGAAAAAGCCCGACGTGAAGTTCTGCGAAACAACAGCAGAGCCGCTGCCATTGCTGTTCTGGCTATAAAGCACGCCCGTCGGTGGCAGATGAATCGGGTGCGACTTAACACCGGTAGCCAGTGCCGTGGGATGCGGTGCGCCCGCCGAGGCTCCTCCGGCGGTTAATGCAAGGACCGCCGTGGCGGCCAGAAGTGCGGTTTTGTTCATTGAAAACCCCCTTGTTGGTGACAGCATTTCTTCACTGTTCCTTAATTCTTAACAGGGCGTTCACCCACTTGCAAGTTGGCGTACCGTCAAGTAATTCGTGAAGTTAGATTCAGTAATTTGACAATTCAAAAAACATAGAAGTTATGTAACCTACGATACTTACAACATGTATAAGTATTATATTTTATTCATAAAATTTAGATGGTGACTTTAATTCACCGTATGCTTTGACGAACATAAAACGCTGGACAGTCATCCGCGATGGTGCCTCGGCAATTTTTGATAGTTCGCTTTGGTTTTGCACCTATTTTCTCCGAATTTTCCAGGCGGACCGAGTTGAGTCGCAGACGTTATTTCTACTAAAAGTTGTGGTCTGTACTATGATACCTGAGGACGGTGCGCATCCTCCATGGGGTAACGCAGAGACCGTATCTGGCGGGCCAGCGAGCTTCATCTGGCGGGCCAGGGAGCTTCCCAAACTGCTAATCGTCTCTTTTTCTATATGGAATTTGTATAGTAAGATGTATCTATAGATAGATCATACTGGCGGAATTCGCGGAGCGTCGCGCGATGTCCGAGAGGCGTTGCGGAATGCCGACTGGTTCGGGAACCATGCGATTTGGGCGCGGATTGGGCGTCTGTTGTGCACTGACATCGCTGGCGCTTTGCAGCCCGGCTTCCGGCGCCGACGTACAGACAGCGATTGAAACCGTTGTCGTGACGGGCCGCGCACAGGACCTGACTGGGATCGCCGGATCCGCCAATCAGGGAACGGTGAGCGCGGCCGATCTCGCGCTTCGTCCTTTGCTGCGGCCCGGCGAGGTCGTTGAAGAGATCCCCGGGGTCATCATCACGCAGCATTCGGGCAGCGGCAAGGCGAACCAATATTTCCTGCGCGGCTTCAACCTCGATCACGGCACGGACCTCGCCGTGAGCCTGGACGACGTGCCGGTCAACATGCCGTCGCATGCCCATGGCCAGGGCTATTCCGACCTGAACTTTCTGATTCCGGAACTGGTCGAGCAGGTCGATTACAAGAAAGGGCCTTATTATGCCGATGTCGGCGATTTCGGCTCGGCTGGCGCCTTCAACATCCGTTATTACAACGAGCTTCCCAGCGGGTTCCTGCACGTCGAAGGCGGCCAGTTCAACTACGAACGCACAGTGCTGGCGGACAATGCCGGCATCGGCAACGGCAATCTCATCTACGCGCTCGAACTCGAACACAATGACGGTCCCTGGGTAAGAGGCGACGACGAGCGCAAGATCGACGGCGTGCTGCGCTATTCCACCGGGGGCGAGCGCGAAGGTCTCACGGTCACGGCCATGGCCTATCACAATATCTGGAATTCGACCGACCAGGTGCCCGATCGTGCCATCATCGGGGAGAGCGATCCTGTCGGCGCGCCACCGCCTCCCGCGGCCGATCTCATCTCGCGCTGGGGCGAAATCGATCCGTCGGACGGCGGCAGAACGGGCCGCTACGCGCTCAATGCCGACTGGCACCTCGACGACGGCAATTCCCGAACGCATGTGATGGTCTACGGCCTCTATTACGATCTCAACCTGTTTTCGAATTTCACCTATTTTCTCGTGGATCCGGTCCATGGCGATCAGATCGAACAGGCAGATCAGCGATTCGTGTTCGGCGGCGAAGCGAGCGAGGAATGGGATCAGACGCTGTTCGGACGCGAGTCGGAAACGGCAGCCGGGCTGCAGCTGCGTAATGACGACATTCACAATGGTCTCTACCACACTGAAGCGCGTACGGTTCTCGGTGTCGCGACTCTCAACGATATCTACGAGACGAGCGCCGATCCTTATATCCAGAACCAGACGCGTTGGACGGATTGGCTGCGCACCGTCATAGGCGCGCGAGGCAATTTTTTCTGGATGGACGTCAACAATCTGGCCGGTGGCACGTCCGGCAATGTTTCGGCGCATGTCTTCAGCCCCAAGGTCAATGTCATCCTGGGACCCTGGGACGATACGGAACTCTATCTCGACTACGGCCAGGGCTTTCACAGCAACGATGCGCGCGGCGTGGTCGCCGCGGTCGATCCAGCAACACCCTTGCCGCGCTCGACGGGCGCAGAGATCGGCGTGCGCACCACGATGGTGCCGGGCCTGCGCAGCGAGCTTTCGGTCTGGCTGCTCGACCTGCAATCGGAACTCGTATGGGACGGGGACGCCGGCGACAACACGCCAAGCGGGCCGACCCGGCGATACGGCATCGAGTTCGCGAACTGGTACACACCGACGTCCTGGCTTACCGTCGATGCCGATTATGCGTGGTCCCATGCGCGTTTTACGGACGACGAGCCGGCCGGACCCTACGTTCCGGAGGCGCTCGTGGCGACATTCGACGGTGGAATTGCGGTCCACGACCTCCCGGGTTGGGCCCGGAGCTGGTATGGCGGCCTGCGCCTGCGTTATTTCGGCCCGCGCCCGCTTACCCAGGACGGTACGATCAACTCGCGATCAACGACACTGCTCTATACGGATGTCGGCTATCAGATCAACGCGGCATGGTCCGTCGGGCTCGACGTCTTCAACCTTCTCGATGCGCGCACAAGCGACATCGACTATTACTACACGTCGCGCCTGCCGGGAGAACCGCTGGCCGGCGTGAACGATATCGTGACGCATCCGTCCGAACCGCGGGAATTCCGGTTCTCGGTGACCGCGAAGCTTTAACGGGGTGTTCCATGCAGCGTGTGACAATCACCATAGATGAAGACCTTGCCGGCGAAATCGACCGGCTGGCGCAAAAGCGCGGCTATCAGAACCGCTCGGAAGCGATCCGTGATCTGGCACGCAGCGGATTACGCCAGGCGGCGGAGGAAAGCGAAGCGGATGGCAATTGCGTCGCAGCACTCGCCTATGTCTATGAGCATGAGGCACGCGACCTGTCCAAACGGCTCACAGAGATCTTTCACGAGCATCACGATCTTTCGGTTTCGGCGATGCATGTGCATCTCGATCACGGCGCGTGCCTGGAGCTCAATGTACTGCGCGGGGACACGCGGGACGTAAGACATCTTGCCGAACATGTCATCGCCGAGCGTGGCGTCCGCCATGGACGCCTGGTGATGTTTCCGGCGGAGATCACGCGTGAAATTCACGCTCATAAGGGGCATGCGCCGCGCCGGCATCTGCACACGCATGTCAAGAAAGCCGGTTGAGCTAGGTCTCAATCCGCCTTGCTGCCGTTCCATCGTCTGACGACATCGGTCGGAATGTCGAACAGATCGAGCAAGCGGCCCGCCGTGTGATTGACGATGTCGTCGACCGTTTTCGGTCGGTTATAGAAAGCCGGCACGATGGGCGCGATGATGGCGCCCATCTCGGCCAGCGCCGTCATCGTGCGCAGATGTCCCACATGCAATGGCGTTTCGCGCAGCGCGAGAACGAGCCGGCGCTTCTCTTTCAAAACCACGTCCGCCGCGCGCGACAGCAGCGAGCTAGTCACTCCGGTCGCGATTTCGCTCATCGTGCGGACCGAGCAGGGCGCTACGATCATGCCCATGGTTCGAAACGAACCCGAGGAGATGGACGCGCCGAGCGCCGTGCTCGCATGGTTGACGCTGGCCAGCGCGCGCACCTGCTTGAGTGAAAGATCGGTTTCATAGGCCAGCGTCATTTCGGCCGCTTTGCTGACGATCAGGTGAGTCTCGATGTCGCTGTCGCGCAGGAGTTCCAGCAGACGCACGCCATAGATCGCGCCCGAGGCGCCCGAGATGGCGATGATGAGGCGGTTGTCGGTCATGGCGTTTGCGTGGCGTTCAGTGCTCGCCGCAATGTTTCCGTCGCGGCAGCCGGAAAGGCGCAACCGAGCGCGGACTCATATAACGCAAGATTCATCACCGTCGCGTTTTCGACCGTACCGCCGGCATGGCCGAAAGCGGGGTCCGCGGCCAGCGCATAGAGATGATCCTGCTCCACCCGCTCGGCGTCCAGTTCCAGCGTCTTGATTTTCGCACGCAGCAAATCCACTCCATCCTGGAAAGCAACATAAGCTCCGTTCTTCGTCTTGCGCCGCAGGCTTCGCAATACAGCAATCACTTCAGCCTGCCAGTCGCGTGTGTTTCGCAATACGCCAGCAAGCTCCGCCGCGTCGGCCACGCGCCGGTTGCGGGCAAGCCACAGGAGAAACAAAAGCACATTTGCGTCCAGCCCGCAGGAATCCTGCAAGGCGATACAAGCCTCCGAAACGCCCGGTCGGGCATAAAACCCGAGCGAGAACTGCCAGAGAGGCGATCCCGGATCTCGCGGCCTGGATTCGCCGTCTGAAGGCTCAACCATGACGTTGGAGGTAATGGAGATACACCATGCGTCCGCCTATGCTTGCCCTATGACAATACATGCCAACCACTTCGGCGAACACCTGAAGAACTGGCGCCAACGCCGGCGGATGAGCCAGCTCGCGCTCGCCTGCGAGGCCGAGATTTCGACTCGGCATCTGAGCTTCGTCGAGACCGGCCGGTCCCTGCCCAGCCGGGACATGGTTCTGCATCTGGCGGAGCGGCTGCAGATTCCCGCCCGCGAGCGCAATGTCCTGCTGCTCGCCGCCGGATACGCGCCGATCTTTCCCGAGCGGCCCTTGTCTGATCCGGCGCTCGCTGCCGCGCGCCAGGCGGTCGATCTCGTGTTGCAGGCGCAGTTGCCGTATCCCGCCTTTGCCCTCGATCGGCATTGGAACGTGGTGGCGTCGAACCGCGCCCTGCCGGAGCTCTATGCCGGTGTGTCAGTGGAGCTTCTTGAAGAGCCGGTCAACGCCATGCGCCTGAGCCTGCATCCCAAAGGCGTGGCGCCGCGTGTCGCGAACCTGACCGAATGGCGCGCCCATGCCTTGCTGCGGCTCCGGCAACAGATCGATCTGACCGCCGATCCGGTGCTGATCGATCTTCTGGCCGAACTCTCTTCATACCCGACGCATGGCGACACGAGCGCGGCCCGGCCGGTGGGCAATCCGCATACCATCGTGATCCCGTTTCAGGTCGTCACAGAGGCGGGGCTGTTGTCCTTCTTCACGACGACGGCCGTATTCGGTACGCCGATCGATGTGACCTTGTCCGAATTGGCGATCGAATCCTTTTTCCCCGCGGATGCCGCGACGGCCGAGACCGTGGCCCGCCTCACCGCTCGACGAAAGTCCCTGCAATGACCGCTCTGGAGACGATCAATGCCAATCCCCTGCCGCTCGCGCGACTCTTTGGGATTGTGTTTCGCGAAGCCAATGCCGCCTGCGCCATAGCCGAAATGCTGGTGCGTGAAGATCTGTGCACCTCTGCAGATCGTGCCCATGGCGGCGCCTTGATGGCATTCGCTGACACCACGGCGGCGATGGGAACCTTCGTCAGCTTGCCGGAGGGCGCCTCGGGTACGACGACCATCGAAAGCAAGACGAATTTCCTGGGCGCCGCGCCTGCAGGCGCGAAGCTCATCGCCACCGCGACACCCATTCACCGCGGTCGCCAAACGCAGGTCTGGCAGACGCGGATCGAAACTGAAGCCGGCAAGCTCGTCGCGCTGGTAAGCCAGACGCAGATGGTGCTTTACCCGCGCGGCGCGTGACGCAATCCTTCGTCCTCCGTCGTCTTATTGCTGCGTCGGCCGTACAATGACCTTGAGCCTGTCGCTCGTCGATCCGAATTGCGCTGCGACTTCGGCTTCCCCGGGCGCCAGCGCCTGTATGACTCCGCTCGGTTCCACGCGAACGACCGCCTGTCCCGTCTGCGGCACGAGGCGCCAGGTCACGAAACGCGAATTGAGATAGACCTTCCCGACCGGCGCCGGATATCGCGCTTCGGGATGCGGCATGATCCTTGTGTTGCCGGAATCCAGATTGACCACCAGAGCCGGCAGCTCATTCGCCTTGAACGACAGCGGTGGCGTTTTGGGCGGTGCGACAAATGTTTTCACGCTCTGGACCGAGACACCGCCATCGCGGAAGACGGCGCGGATGCCGAGCCGCACGGGCCCCAGAAGTTTGGGTGTGACGAGCGCATAGGCTGTGTTTCCCGCGACGCGCGTTCGGCTCACAGGTTCCAGTCGCGCGCGCCCCTGTTCGCCTTCCTGATAGACCGACAATTGCGGCACGGAACCGGGCACGAGAAGGCGCACCTTGATTTCAACCGGCACGCCCAGCGTGGCTGCCGCCGGCGCCGTCGCGACAATCCGGTCTACGGGCTTCAGGTTGCGCAACTGCGCCGCCGCCGCAGTCGGTTCAAGTTTCATGGGCCCGGGTGCGCAGGAATTGGCGCCTGTCGTCTCGAGCCAGCACGCCGCCAGCTTGTAGACACCGAGCGACGGATCGTCCGTTACGCTGTTGTCGTTCAGCTGGTCGCCCGTAAGCCAGGTGAGAATGCTGCTGACGAGCGAGGTGTGCGAGAGGTTCGAGAATGTGTAGTACTGGTTCGCCACTGCACCGTTCGTCTGGCTGTCGACGGTGACGATGGCGTCATTGGGCAGATTGTCGAGTATCGAATTGAGCGTCGGCACATTGTTCCCGTCCGGGTTCGAATAAAGCGCGGCAATGAGCGTATCGAGACCGAATTCCAGCGCGCTGTTGCCGGGGGCGGTCGCGCTTACCGCCCGCCAGGTGGCATTGGCGATATCGGGGCCGGAGAGTTTGGGATTGTCGAGGTCGGGACCGCCCGGCGTGAGCGAATAGACGGCGCCCGATTTCACCGTGAGCTTGGGCGAATAGATGGGATAGCCATTGGCGTTGAAGCAATCCGCCACGTCGGAGTCGCCGCATATTTCGTACCAGATCAATCCCTGCGGCGTCCAAAGGGGCGCCTTGCGCTTGTGACTGCGCACCGAGATGAGATAGGGCGCGAGCGTGGAGCCGATCTCCGGCGTGTCAAGCGTCACGATCGTATGGAACTGGCCCTGCATGCGGTTGCGGAGCGAAGCGTATTGCGACTGCGAGGCATAGTTGCGCGCGACGAGACCGCCCATGCTGTGAACCACGAGATCGACGCGGCCGCCCACGCTGTGTTCGCTGTCGAGCTCGGCCAGCAGCGAATCGATTTCGGTCTGCACCGCGCTGGCCGACGTCACCTCGCAGGGATCCTTGCCGTTCGTCAGCGGGTCTTTCTTGGCGTCGAAGGCCAAATAGGTCGAATAGCAGACCGGTTGCACGAGCTGCGTCTGGCCCAGCCAGGGTTGCGAGACATCGAGATAGGTCTCGACATTTTCGAGGCTCGATTTGTCGCCCCAGAGTCCATGTACAAGCACGACGGGTGGAATGATCAGGCTCAGATTCTGCGAATTCTGCGCGGTGCCTTGCGTGGCGCCGAGCGCAATCGTGTTGTTGGTCGAGTAGCCGCCAAGCGGTCCCTGCACGAGCGCCGCCGCGTAATAGTCGGAACCCACCTGGAAGATGCCGGAGCCCGAGACGGTCAATGTCTGTGTGCCGGTCGCGGGCGTCTGTTTGAGGAACGCGGCCGAATAGGGCAGGAGCGACGCGGCGCTGTTGACCGTAAACGTCACCGATGCGTTTGCGCTCGTCTGGAACAGCACGATGGCGGCCGATGCGCCGTCGGCCACCAGATTGCCCGCCGCATAATTCGCGAGATTGGGATTGCCCGAAAGAAAGGTCGAAAGGTTGATATCGGCGAGGTTCTTCGCGCCGACAAGATAGGGGTCGAGCGTGTAGAGCGTGGTGGCGGCGGGCACGGCGGCGTGGTTCGCGGCGGGTTGTGCCGCGACAGCAACAGGCGCGAACGCGAGCAGCGCGAAGCCCAGTGCAAATGCGGTCTTTCGTTTCATCGCGTGCTCCATTGTTGTGCTCCGTACGGCGGCATTATAGCGCATTCGGCCTGTGCGCTGCGCGAAAAGATGATCCCGCGCGTGTGTCGCATTTTGAAACGACGAGTGGTATCGGGTCCTACATATAGCGGTCGCCTCCCCGTCCACCGAACAGGGAATTTCGCGGCGGAACTTTCCGAGATCGAATTCCCTGCTAGCAGGGAATTTAGCAGGGAATAAATTTAACAGGGAATGACAGGGTCGGGTCCCCGACATTCCAGAAGCAAGATCTAGTGCCGGGATTGCAGCGCAAACGCAGTGGCCGCGGACAAAACCGTGCGATACCTCTGCGGCCTCCGCGTTAAAATTTTCAAAGAAAAACCCGGCCGCTCATGTCCGAACGCCGGGCGCACAATGCCGTTATGACGAAATTTGTAGCGCGTTTGATCAAACGCGTCAAGCGTTTTCTCCGTACACAGAACGTTCCGTGTTTTTCCCAGGGATTCCGCGGGTTTCCGCGACGGCGGATTTTGCGCGTCAGGCGCCGGCCGGCGGGCAGCCGAGCGGGCCGGTGGGGCCTTCGAGAAATTTCCGGTCCCAGTGCGCGCCGTTCGCCGCGGCTTCGTAAGTGGTTTGCAGGAACGCGAGTAGCGCGCCGTCCGGATCGGAATCGCCGCGCACCGCCTCATAGGGCAGCAGGAATTCGCCCAGTTCCGTATCGTAATACGCCGCGGCCGGCTGTACCGGCGTCGTGGCGAAACCTTCGGGCGCCGGATAGGCGTAACTGTAGAAACTCGGGCCTTTCACATTTCCGCCGCCCGGCCAGAAGCCGGCGCTGGAAACCTCCTGGCTGTAGGCATCGCGCGCCACCGCGTCGGGCAAATGCGCCCCGCCGCCGGGATGGCGCGGCGCGGGCCGGCCCGAGAACCGCGTCACCGCCAGGTCGAAGCTCCCCCAGAACAGATGAATGGGGCTGCATTTGCCCACGAAGCGCGTGCGGAAGATATGCAGCACGCGCTCGACCTGCACCAAAGTGCGCCACCAGGCGCGTGCCACGTCGCCGTCATAGGCCCGCAGAGCCGTATCGGAATCGAACGGCAGGGCGGCCGGCAATTCGCAAGGGAGCGCATCGATCCGCACGTCGACACCCAGCTCGCCGAGCGCCTGCATGGTCTTGGCGTAGAAGCTCGCCACGCTCTGCGGCTGAAGCGCCACGCGGCGCTCGCGTCCGTCCGTGTCGCGCAGCGTCAGCGCATCATCGAGGAAATCGAATTCGAGTGTGATCGCGCGCGAGCCGACCGGGATCAACCCGGTCGTGAAGCCGCGCACGGACACGTAAAGCGTCACATGCCAGCTGTGGTTCACCCAGGGCGTCAGCATCAGGCGCACCTTGCCCGCGATCTGGGTCCACAGATGCAGCGTGTCCGTCGTCGGCCACAGATCGATTTTGGAAAGGTCGGGCCAGTCATTCGAGGTCGACATGGGAGGCTCTCCTTGTTCGTGTCCGATGGCTGCAGATGCTCTGCGCGACGCGCTTTGCTTCACGGCCTGTCCGCAAAATAGCTCTTCTGATTTCGCCACCAGAAGCCGAAGAACAGCGATGTGCCAATTCCCACAGCGGCAATGGCAATACCCCCGCGCCACATATGCTGGAACCAGATGAAATATATGCTGGCGCCGACAAAATTGAGCATCAGGTACACCCCGACAAATATGGCGATCAAGGTCCAGCAAATCGGTGTTCTCTTTTGGACGGCATAGAAAACCGCACCGAAAAGCAGGCTCGCAAAGATAAGCCAGCCCCGACTAGCAACGCGCTGGTAGCCGTCCACATGCTGGCAATGATGCATGTGCCCGATACACTCCGGAAGAAAGGCACTCACCAAGTACGCCACGCAGAGCAAAGCGGTCAGATATTTGAAATTGTTCATGTTGAATGGAGTCGGAAGCGTGCTCCATGGCTGAAACATTTGAGGCATGCGCTCACTCCACCGATTTGCAGACCTGCGTCTTGCGGTCGGCGAGCATGTCGGTCCAGAAGCTGCGCGGGCTGCAGAACATCGCATCGCCCGAGCCTTTGCAGTCATCATTGCCGCCTTCACCGCCCACCTGCACATAAAGCGCGTCTCCATCGCCCACGATTCGGATCGTGCAGCGCTGCGTGTTGGTTGCTTCAAGGGAATCCGTGCTCTTGCCCTTGAGCAGGATGCCCACATCGGAAGGAACCTGCTTCAGATCGCCCAGGCCCAGGGAACAGGATTGATCGTCGCCCTCTTTCGATGTTTCGCCCAGGAACATGTCGAGCTTCGCGATCCTGCCGTGCGCCATGCCGAGCGCCAGCGAATGGGTGTAGGTGTAACCGAATTCGCGGTCGACCCGTTTGGTCTGGCAGCGCAAGCCACCGCTGAGTGTCGCCAGCGTGTCATGGTTTTCGTGCAAGGCGAGGGCAAGCGGCGCGCCGCCGGGCTTGCGCCATGTGCCCGTCCATTGCGTGCCCGCCACATGGCCGCTGAAGCTTCCCGATTTCGAATCGCCCTTGCCGCCGAATTCGTCGAGCGAGAAATCTCCCTTGGCGTCGATCCTGCCCGCGAGGCGGATCTCTTTCGCGTAGTGCAGATAGAGATACCAGCCGGAGAGATCGCCGCCATTGCGCGTCAGCATCACGAGCACGGGCGCCTTCGCGATGTCGCCGAACAGATAGAGCGGATGCGCTTCGAGCGGCGACGCGCCGAGAAGAGATAACATCGAGGCAACGCGGAAAATATTCTTCATCGCGACGCGTCCCCCGATTTCGCCCGCGCATCATAGCGGAAGTCCCGGCATTTTTTACGTCAGGCCGGGCGGAACATCATTTCCACGCTGATCCAGTCCCTGACCGGCCTGCCATCGGCCGTGGCGGGCAGGAAGCGCCAATGCGCCTTGACGAAATCGAGCGCCGCCGCATCCAGCGTGGGCCAGCCGCAGGACCCGGCGAGTGTCGCGTCGCCGATGCGCCCGTCTTCCAGCACCAGCACCTTCGCAAGCACGACGATCGCGCCGCCCGCTGTGCCCGGCGGCGCGACGGGCAAGGGATTGGGCGCCGAGGGATCGGGCCGCGGCGGCAGCGTGGCGGAGACGAGTGCGCCATCCACCGGCGCACTGCCCGCTTCGCCGCTGCTGGCGATATCGAATTGCGGCGCGGAGACTTTGGGGGCCGTGGGTTCGTTGAGGCGCATCAGTGTATCCGTGCGCGTGCCGATATGGGCGGCGCTGCCTTCGAAGATCGTCGCGAAGGCCGGCGTGGGGGGTTCACTCGGAATGGGCGGCTTTGCGAGCAGCGCCGCGATCACGCCCACATGCAGCAGCGCCACTAGTGCCAGCGCGACGGACCTACGCGCGGTGGCCGACTCGATTTGCACGGTCAAAGGATTCGTCAGAAGCATGTCCGCAGCCGCGCGGGTGACTTACATATCTTACCAGAATCGCGCGTTATCCGCATGACCTGCTCAGTCGTTGGCCATTTCATCCGGCCAGATGCGCGCGCCGTGAATCACGCGCAGGATTCGCACTATGTCTCCGATGATCCGATAGGGAGCGATATAGGCGGTGCGCGGGATCACCAGCTCGCGCGTCTCTTCCACCCTTCCCGGCCGGCCGCTCTCTCGAAAATCGATCAGGCGTTTGACTGCCGCCTCGATGCGTTCGTCGAGCAGAATCGCCGCATGCGGATCGTCGGCTTCGACATAGGCAAAGATCGCGCGCCGGTCTTCCAGCGCGAGCGCCGACCAGACAGGCTTCACCCGACACCGGTCTTGCGCAACGTTGCCGCCCGACGCGCCGCGAATTCGGCATCAACCCGCTCATGAGGAATGTCGGGCTGTGGGCTTTCCAGCGCCGCGCGCACCTTCGCGCGGAACCAGGCGTCGTAAGCCTGCCGGTCGGCCGTCAGTTCGAAAGGCAACGCGCCCTCATGCGCCGTGCGCGTCAGCAGGATGCGGACGGCGTCCGAAACGGTCAGTCCCATCGTTTCGAGCACGGCTGAAGCGCGCGCCTTCACATCGGGATCGACCCGGGTCTGAATGAGCGCGTTGGCGGCCATGGGGCAATCTCCTGCTGAAACTGAATGTAGTGCAATTGCATGACAAAATCTACCCCGTATCGTCCACCATCGCCACGGGCTTGTCGTCCATCCATTCGCGGATCATGGCGCCGGTGGCATGGTTCGCTTCCGCCAATCGAGCCGGCTCACAGAGCGCCGACCGTCGGCCGATTACTTTTTCTGTACAGACGGGACGTGAGCGTCAACAGCCGTCCTCGGACAAAATTTCTCCGGACTTTCTCTTATAACTCCTCAGCTCGTTTATCAGCGCAGGACCGCTACTATTCACATAACTCATGGTATCTTTGTCGATCTTGCCCTTCGTAAAATCTGCGAGAAGTTCCATGTTTTTATCCCGCGCGATGTCGATTGACTTCGTTACTCGATGAAGACACCCCTTACTCAACAGATTTTCCCAGTGCAATTCATCCTGCAAGTCATTGAACGCCAATATTGCTTGGACGCTATTATTTGATATCTGGAGATCTTTAAGGTCGTGTATATGCCCCGCTCTTATACCCAGCGCGAAAGATACCGCTCCGACTAAGAGGCAAATTAGCGCAGATGCGACAATAGTCATCTTGTTCACAGTCTAACACCCATTAACGTCACTCCGTTTCGTTGAACTGCGTCTTGATACAATGACAATTATTGTCTACCGAATGTACTTCGTCTGGTGACGGGTCAGATGGCATCCACGCATAAACGTAATAAACTTGGCCGCACTTGCTTGTACACTGTGCCTCGATGCAAATTAGGCCATGATTGACACACTCTTCCGGCCACCAATCGCAGATTCCTGACGACAATACATCCGACAAACCTTTAGTTAGCTCACCGAGAATGGGGTTGGGTAGCAATCCACTACGGTCAAAGTGAAAAATCGGGTCGCTCGCGGCATATGCATAAGTATTGATCCCTCCCTTCAGACCAATCGGATCGCTCTGGACGTAGCGGCCGATGGTCGGGTCGTAGTCGCGGTGCCAGTTCTGCGAGAGCTGGGTTTCGCTGTCGTAATACTGGCCGGGGAACATGAGCAGCATCGTCTCCGAGCCGGCGATGCTCCAGACATTGCCGAACGGATCGAACACGCCGTCCCACGCGATGTTGGCGGACGCGTCGGTCAGCTTCTGCGGCCGGTTCACCTGATCGGAGTGGATGTAATAGATGACGGGATTCGTGCCCGTATCGTCCACCATCGCCACGGGCTTGTCGTCCATCCAGATATATTCGCGGATCATGGTGCCGGTGGAATCGTTGGCCTCGGCGAGCAGATGGCCCGCGCGGTCGTAGATGAGATCGGTAACCGTCGAGCCAACGGTTTTCCCCACGCGCTGCTCGAAGCCGTTGTGGGTATAGGAAGCGATGCTGGAATTGTTGAGGCTCGCGCCGCTCAGCCGCCCCACGCCGTCCGCGGTGTAGCTGTATTTCGAGGTAGGCGTGCGCTGGTCGGTCTTGGTCTGGCCGGTGGCGAAATAGGTGAAGCTGCGCGTGTTGCCGCCACCCGAGATCGAGACGATCTGGTTGGAGGTCATGGACGGCGTGTAGGTATAGGTCACCCCCGCCAGCGTGACCGTGGCGCGGTTGCCCACGCCGTCATAGGTGTAGGTTTGCGAACCGTAGGGCCCGCTCGCCGTCCACAACCGGTTCAGGTTTTCATACTGGAAGCCCTGGGTGAGGGACGCATTGAGATTGTCCGTGATGCTGAGGATGTTGCCGGACGGATCGTAGCCATAGACAAGATTCTGGATCGCGGTGCTGCCTGCGGCGGCGTCGATCGAGGTGAGCTCGTAATCCTGATCGTAGCCTTGCGCGAGCGTCACGCCATTGCCGAAATTGAATCCCGTCAGCGGTCCGAACGGCTCATAGGTTCCGCCGGAGAGAATCGTCACCGCCGTCGCCCCGGAATTCTGCTGCGTCGTGATGCCGGAGATGCGATCCTCCACGTCGCGCGTAAATGAGGTTGTAGGGACATGCGATCATCAAACAATAAAGCGTTGCCCAATCGAGAAGCTGTCCTGAGAGAGCGCTTTTGGCGAAGCGCTTTTTGAAAACGTATGAATAAAACATGCGAACACTATCGCCGCCAAAATTGCATTGATCAGCAATACGATACGAATTGTAATTACAAATTTGTAAGTTTTTCCATTTTGTCTGCACCAGTTGATATATTTGCGTTCCAAATATCCCGGTGTGCCTGAGAGCGCACTAAATACGCCGGAGATCTTTTTGTTCCAAAGCCAAATTCGAAGCCAAACATCTGCCATTATCAAGAAAAGCACCGAAGCCGAGAACCAAATTATAACGCCATAGTCTCCGATGCTCATAGCCATGGCCTTAGCGATATCCGTTCGCTATAAGATAGCGCCAGAAACAATTCCTAGATTTCAGTGACATCCGCATTTGTCGCTCGTGAGATTCGTGTAGTTTGTGGTGGTGTCTGCGGCACCCGGAGGACCGGCAGAAAAGCCAAACGAAAGTCCTTGCCAATTACCTTGGCCAGTTGGCGACTGAAAATAGCTGCCGCCGAACAAACCATAACTAGCCATATAATCCTGGAACGGACCCGACCAATTGCCGCTCCCTGTTGCAACATTTGCCTGTGCGCTGAATCCTAATGAAAACCCGTTGGAATCTTGGTTTTCTGGAGTGCCGTATCCGTAAATATTCCATCCACAGTTCGATGTATACTCCAGATTAAGTCCAAATGACCCTCCGCCACCCGAAGTAAATGGATTGATATAAGAAAATCCAAGCGAGAAGCCCGTGGCCCAAAGGCCCAAAGGATCTACCCCTTCAATCGGATTCCCGCTGACATAGGAGTACGTATTAATCCCTCCCCACAAACCAATCGGATCGCTTTGGATATAGCGGCCGATGGTGGGGTCGTAGTCACGGTGCCAGTTCTGCGAGAGCTGGGTTTCGCTGTCGTAATACTGGCCGGGGAACATCAGCAGCATCGTCACAGAGCCGCTGATGCTCGTCGTGTTGCCGAAAGGATCGAACACGCCGTCCCACGCGATGTTGTCCGACACGTCGGTGAGTTTCTGCGGCCGGTTCACCTCGTCGGTGTGGATGTAGTAGATGGCGGGATTCGTGCCCGTATCGTCCACCATCGCCACAGGCTTGTCGTCCATCCATTCGCGGATCATGGCGCCGGCGGCGGAAGCTGCCGGTGCTTTTTTCGTTTGCGGTTGTATTGTTTGCGGCCATCCGCGATCTGGAAGTTTTCCGCCGCATCGGGCAAGCTGGCAACTGCACCACGCCGCGACCGATAGAATGACCAAAAAGCGCGACAAAGATTTGGGCATGGATCGCGCGATCGATCGCCGCGATTTTCTGCAGGGCGTGGCGATCGGCGCGCTGGCGTCCGGTCTCGCGCCGGAGCTTGCCGAGGCGGCCAGAGCGGAACAGTCGCCGCAGGACGCGCCCGGCTATTATCCGCCCACGCGGCTTGGCATGCGCGGCAGCCATCCCGGTTCGTTCGAGATGGCGCATGCGCTGCGTGACGGCGATTTCTGGAATCGCGCCGAGCGGCTCGAAGATACCGGCGAGAGCTACGATCTCGTGGTGGTGGGTGGCGGCATCAGCGGATTGTCCGCGGCGCATTTCTTCCGGGAGGCCAGGGGGCAGGGCGCGCGCATCCTCATCCTCGACAATCACGACGATTTCGGCGGCCATGCAAAACGCAACGAATTCCACCTGGCGGGTCAGCTCGCGCTCAAGAATGGCGGCACGCTGGAGATCGACAGCCCCCGGCCCTACAGCCCGGCGGCGGACGGCGTGCTCAAAACGCTGGGCATCGATCCCGATGCGCTGAGCAAGGCGTGCAGCGATAGTTCGTTCTACAAGAAAGCGGGCCTCAGGCGCGGAACGTTCTTCGACAAGGAGACGTTCGGAACCGACCGGCTCGTCATCGGCGGCGACCGCAAGGAGGGCGCAGCGGCGATGCGTAGCTTTCTCGCCGGCGCGCCGCTGTCCGACGCTGTGCGGCGCGATATTTTCCGCATCGAATTCGGGCGCGATGACTATCTGCCCGGGCTCACTTCGGCGCAGAAGAAGGACAGGCTTTCGCGGATATCCTACCGGGATTATCTGCTCAATGTCGTCAAGGCCGATGCCGGCGTCGGTCCCTATTACCAGCATCTGACCGACGATTGGTGGGGCTCCGGCATCGATGCGATTTCCGCCATCGATTGCTGGGGCATGGGCTATCCGGGTTTCACGGGGCTCAAACTTGCGCCGGGCTCCATGCCGCGCATGGGCTTCACGCCCGCGGGTTATGTCGATACGGGCGGCTCATATTCGTTTCATTTCCCGGACGGCAACGCATCGATTGCGCGGTTGCTGGTGCGCCGCCTCATTCCCGAGGCCATTCCGGGCCACGATGCGCGCGACATCGTCACCCAGCGTTGCGATTATGCGAAGCTCGATCGCGCGGGCGCGGCCGTCCGCCTGCGCCTCAACAGCATCGTCGTGCGCGTGCGCAATGCGGGGCCCGGCGTTGAGATCGCCTATGCGAGCGCGGGCCGCGTGTTTCGCGTGCGGGCAAAGAATTGCGTGCTCGCCAGTTGGAACATGATGATTCCCTATCTGTGTCCCGAACTTCCCGAGACGCAGAAAGCCGCGCTGCACAGACTCGTCAAATCGCCGCTCGTCTATACGAATGTGGCGCTGAGGAACTGGACCTCCTTTCACAAGCTCGGCATCTACGCCGTCAATGCGCCGGGCAGCTACCATTCAAATTTCGAGCTCAACGAAGTCGTCGATATCGGCGCCTACAAATCGCCGCGCACGCCCGAGGCGCCGATGCTGATCCGCATGATGCGGGCACCGGCGCTCCCGGGGCTGAACGAGCCGGAACAGAACAAGGCGGGGCGTGCCGAACTGCTTGCCACCAGCTTCGAAACCTTCGAGCGCAACATCCGCGACCAACTCGGACGCACGCTCGGCCATGGCGGTTTCGACCCGGCCCGCGATATCGAAGGCATCGCCGTCAATCGCTGGCCCCACGGCTATGCGCCGGAATATAATGCGCTGGTCGACGGCGACACGCCGCCGGACAAGATGCCGTACATCGTGGCCCGCGCCCGTTTCGGCCGCATCGCCATCGCGAATTCCGACTGCGGCAATGGCGCCTATACGGATGTCGCGATCGATCAGGCCCATCGCGCAGTGCACGAATTGCTCGGCGCGTGAGTTCGCGTCAGGAGTTTCAATGACCCATTCTTCCGTTGCGCATATTCCGGGCAGCACGCGCCACGCGCCGCCGGGCCGTCTCCTGGGCGAGATCGATCCGCAGACCCGCGTCGAAGTGAGTGTCTATCTCAAGGACATTGCGCAACCGCCGGCGCGCATATCGCGCCGCGCGCTTCGGGAGGCGCGGCACGGAAGGTTGGCGCACAAATTCGCCGCCATCGCCAAATTCGCCACAGCCAACGGGCTCGAGGTGACACTGGAAGATCCCGCGCGGCGTCTCGTCAAACTCGCGGGACCGGCGGAGAAAATCCAGGCGGCTTTCGGCGCGAAGCTGCAACGTTTCGAACATGCCGGCCGCACCTTTGTCGGCCGCTCCGGCTCGCTTTCCGTGCCGCACGACATCGTGGACCAGATCGAATCCGTGCTCGGGCTCGATACGCGGCCCCAGGCGACGTCCAAGATCGCGTTTCCGCGCATGCCCGAACAGGCGTCGGGCTATCTGCCGAATGCTGTGGCCGCGTTTTATGGTTTTCCGCAAGGAACCGGCAAGGGCGAATGCATCGCCCTCATCGAACTGGGCGGTGGTTACAACGAGTCCGATGTGACGGCCGCGTTCGGCGCCATGAATCTCGCACCGCCTACGGTCGTGGCCGTTCCCGTATCGGGCGGTGTGAATGCGCCAGGCGATCCCAATGGCGCCGATGGCGAAGTGGCGCTCGACATCCAGGTCGCCGGCGGCGCGGCGCCCGGGGCCAGGATCGCCGTCTATTTTGCGCCCAATACGGATCAGGGTTTTGTCGATGCGATCAGCGCGGCGGTCCACGACGAACAGAACGGGCCGTCGATTCTCTCGATCAGCTGGGGCTCGGCGGAAAGCACTTGGACGCAGCAATCCGTCGCCAGCATGGGCACGGCTTTCGCCGATGCCGTGGCGCTCGGGATCAGCGTGTTCGCGGCGTCGGGCGACAGCCTCGCCGCCGATGGCGTGAGCGACGGCGAGGCGCATGTGGACTTTCCGGCTTCCTGTCCCGCCGTCGTCGGTTGCGGCGGTACGAAACTCACGGCTGAAAGCGGCAAGATCGCCGGCGAGACCGTGTGGAACAGCGATGGCGGCGGGTCCGGCGGCGGTGTGAGTACGCTGTTTCCATTGCCCGACTATCAGGACAAGGCCGGCGTTCCCATATCGGTTTCGACCGGCAAGCCGGGTCGCGGCGTTCCCGATGTGGCGGGCGATGCCGATCCCAATTCCGGCTACCGCATAATGGTAGACGGCCAAAGCCAGATCGTGGGCGGCACGAGCGCGGTTGCGCCTTTGTGGGCCGGGCTGTTCGCGCTGCTCAACGAGGCGCGGGGTACGGCGGTCGGCCAGCCGCATGCGGCACTCTATGCCGATCCGCAGGCGCTGCGCGACATCACGCAGGGGGACAACAAAACCGGAAGCATTGGCTATGCCGCGGGACCCGGCTGGGATGCCTGCACAGGCCTCGGCACGCCTGACGGTGCGGCGTTGCTTCAGGCATTCGCGCCGCCGAAGACAAGTTGAACGCGATATGATCGCGCGATTCGACCGGGAGAACGCGGGATGACAACGCCACACGACGATATGGTTCTCGAGCGCGGCGATCCGCGCTGGGCGCGCCTGCATGACATCATCGAGAAACATTCGCTCAAGCGCGGCGATTTCGTTCTGTCGTCCGGGCGGAAGAGCAATTTCCTGTTTCAGCTGCGCCAGACCGTGATGCTGCCGGAAGGCGCGGCACTCCTGGGCGATATCATCGTCGAACATATGCGGCGGCACGATCTGCATTGCGTGGGCGGCCTCGAGCTGGGCGCGGTGCCGCTCGTGGCGGCCATCTCGGTCGCCAGCCATCACAGGAATTATCCGCTCGACGCTTTCTTCGTACGCAAAAAGGCGAAGGAGCATGGCGCGCGCGAGCGCATTGACGGACATGTAACTGATGGTGCGGAAGTGCTGCTTGTCGACGATGTGGCGACGACGGGACAATCCATGTTCGGCGCGCGCGACGGACTGCTCGCCGAATATCCCGCCTGCGTCGTGCGGCAGACTTTCGTCGTGATCGACCGGCAGGAGGGCGCCGCTGAAACGCTGGCGCAGCAGGACATGCGACTCTTTTCGATCTTCAGGAAAAGCGATTTCGGGCTCTGACGCGGCCGTGCTGGAAATCTTCGTCGATGCGGATGCGTGTCCGGTCAAGGAAGAGGTCGACCGCGTCGCCGCACGACACGACCTGACGGTGCATATCGTGAGCAATGGCGGCTTGCGGCCGAGCGCCGATCCACGCATTCGTCACGTGATCGTCGCGGAAGGCGCCGACGCCGCGGATGACTGGATCGCGGAGCATATCGGCGAAGGCGACATCGCGATCACGGCCGATATTCCCCTGGCGTCGCGTTGTCTGAAACAGAATGCGGTCGTGCTGTCACCGGCCGGCAAGCCCTTCACGGCGGACAGCATCGGTATGGCGCTCGGCATGCGCGATCTGAACCGGCATTTGCGCGAAGCGACAGGCAAGGAGACGTTCCATGCCCAGTTCCGCAAGCAAGACAGGTCGCGATTTCTCGGTGCGCTGGAAAATGCGATCCAGAAACTGAAGCAGCAATCTGCCAGGCGTGTTTAGAGGCCCATTTCCGGCGGCAGGTCTTCGTCATGTTCGCCCAGCGCCGCCATGCAGACGGGAATGCTGACGAGATAGGCCAGAAGCGCGGTCGTCAGCGCCGCCCACGGCCATAGCACCGCGAGGCCGAGGACAATTCCCGCCAATGCCGCCAGGGGCGCCTTGAGCCGCCGCGGCACATGCATGTGCTTGAACGACAGGGTGGGTACTCGGCTGATCATGAGCCCGGATATGACTGCGATCATCGCCGCACTGAGCCAGGGATGGCTGAACGCATCGCCCTTGAACTGGAAACCCAGCAACATCGGCAAAAGAATGAGACATGCCGCGGCAGGCGTCGGCACACCGGTGAAATAGGCCGGCTGTGGCGACAGCGGATCGCGGTCGGCGCTCTCGACGTTGAAGCGTGCGAGGCGGATCGCGCTGCAGGCGCAGAACATGAGCGTGAAGGCCCAGCCCGCGCCCTGCGCGTGATAGAGCGTCCACATGTAAACGAGCACTCCGGGGGCAATGCCGAAGCTCACGAGGTCTGCCAGCGAATCGAGTTGCGCGCCGAACGGACCGTCGACATGGAACAGGCGCGCGAGGCGGCCATCGAGCATGTCGAACACGGCAGCGCAGATGATCGCGATCACCGCAGCTTTCCAGTTGCCGCCAATGGCGAAGGGGATGGCGGTCGCGCCCGAACACAGGCCCACCAAAGTCAGGGCATTCGGGATCAGCTTGCCGAGCTTGGTCTCTTCGCGCCATGCCACGGCCGAACGAACGAGATTGTTTTTGCCGGCGCCTGCCATGCGCATCAGCGTGGGAAATCTGCGAGCGCGGTCTCGCCCGCTCGCACCTTCTGGCCTTCTTTCACCAGCACGCGCGCGCCCTCGGGCAAATAGACTTCGAGCCGGCTTCCGAAACGGATGATGCCAAAACGATTGCCGCGACATATCTGTTGACCCTGCTGCAGTTCGCAATGGATTCGCCGCGCAATGAGCCCGGCGATCTGGACGACGACGAGGTCTTCTGACGCTTGGGCCATCCGGATGCGAATCGCCATGCGCTCATTGTCGACACTCGCCTTGTCGAACCTCGCATTGAAGAATTTACCGGGCCGGTATGCAAGGGCTGTCACCAATCCGTCGCAGGGTACCCGATTAACGTGAACATTGAATAAAGACATGAAAACGGCGAGCCGGAGCCGGGGAGCATCGCCCAGGCCCAGCTCTTCCGGCGGTTTTGCCCGGATGATGGGCAGCAATGTGCCGTCGGCAGGGCTCAGGATGAGGTTCGCCCCAGACGGTGCTTGGCGCTCAGGATCGCGAAAAAAGGCCACGACCCAGAGCGTGATGGGCAGAAGGCCCAGCCCCAGCCAGCCCGAAGCAATGCTCGCCAGTAGGTTGACGGCGATGGCGATACCGATGAAAGGCCAGCCTTGGCGATGGATGGGAAGTTTCAAATCTGGTCCTCGTAATGCCGGATTTCGAGCAGGTGCTGGTTGGGGTCGAAGAAGTAGAGAGCTTTCCCCTTCCCGCGCGCGCCGCCTTCTTCGCCTGGTCCTCGCATGTTTCCGACCGAATCGAAACGGTCGCCATAGGCGATGCCGGCGTCGATCAGGCGTTGGAACGTCGCATCGAATTCATCTTTCGTTATCGCGAAGGCGAGATGTTCGCCGCCCTTCGTTCCCCACGGCGCCAGTTGCAGGGTGAATTCGGGCGATACGCGAACGACGGCGAAAGGCCCGTCGCGGCCCTCATCCTCAAAGCCGAGAACGCGGACGTAGAAGGCGGTGCTTTCCGCCAGATCGTTGGTGGCGAGAATGATGTGATCGAGCTGAGTGGTCATTGCCGATATATGCCCCTTACATCGTTCCGCTGTGCAGCCTACCAGAAATATGCTTCGCCCACGCGGGTTGACTTTTCGCAGTTGCAACAGATATAAGCTTCCAAGTCCCCGCGGTCGCACGACCACGCGCGAAATCAAGCGCTTGTCACGGCGGGGCAGAAATTCAACTCACCGTTCGCTCCAGATGTGCGTGGAAGACGGCAAAAGGCCGCCTTCGTTCGGCTCGCGCGCTCGAAAGAGATTGCGCGCGTCCCGCGCCATTCTGGTTGCCAATAGGAAAACTGTGTCCGAATCCTTTTCAATGCTCGGCCTCAGCGAGCCGATTCAACGTGCGCTCGCTGCTGAGAACTACACGATCCCGACGCCCATCCAGGCGCAAACCATTCCGCCCATCCTGAGCGGCCGCGACGTGCTGGGCATCGCGCAAACCGGCACCGGCAAAACGGCCGCTTTCGGCCTGCCGCTGCTGCAACGTCTGGCGGGCGAACGTGTGGCCCTGGGGCCGCAATCGGTGCGCGCCCTCATCCTCGCGCCCGCGCGCGAACTTGCAGTCCAGATTCATGAAAGCCTCAAAACCTATGGCCGGAATCTGAAGCTGCGCCATGCAGTCGTTCTGGGCGGCGTGGGCCAGGACCGCCAGGTCCAGGCTTTGCGCCAGGGTGTCGATGTGCTGGTCGCGACGCCGGGTCGGTTGCTCGACCTGGTGCAGCAGAAGCTGATCCGTCTCAACAACGTCTCGGTGCTTGTCATCGATGAAGCCGACCGCATGTTCGACATGGGCTTCATCCGCGACGTGCGCAAAATCGTGGGCCACCTGCCGCGCCAGCGCCAGTCGATGTTGTTTTCGGCGACGATGCCCGCCGATGTTGCCCATCTGGTAGTCGAGATCCTGCACGATCCCGTGCGTGTCGAGGTCTCGCCGGCCAAGGTCGAGGCGGATCGCATCGATCAGCGCGTCTACTTCGTCGAAGCGAACGAGAAACGCGCGCTGCTGCAAAAGCTGCTCGACGATCGCGAGATGACGCGGGTTATCGTTTTCACCCGCACCAAGCACGGGGCGAACAAGGTGGCGGACCAACTCGACCGGGCCGGGCACGCGACGGAAGCCATTCACGGGAACAAGTCGCAGAATGCGCGGCAACGCGCGCTCGAATCGTTCCGCAACGGCCACGCCCGCATTTTGGTCGCCACGGATATCGTCGCGCGCGGCATCGATGTCGACGATGTGAGCCATGTCGTCAATTTCGAATTGCCGGACGTGGCGGAAAGCTATGTGCATCGCATCGGGCGCACGGCGCGGGCCGGCGCCGGCGGCATTGCGATCGCGTTCTGCGCGCCGACCGAGCGCCAGTCGCTGCGTGCAATCGAACGGCTGGTGAATCGAAAGCTCACGGCGATGGGCGGCGACAGCGCCGCTGTACCGGAGAATTCCGCGGCCGCGCCAGAGAAGGCGCCGCGCGACTACGCTCGTCCGCGCAACGGCAATCGCCGGCATACAGGCCGCGGCCCCAAAGCAAGGCAATCCAGATGAAAAAGCAGAAAACACTGCCCGGGGCCTTCGCGGCGCTCACGAAGGATGCCCGGTTCGCCGGCACCTATGAGGTGCTCGTTCCCGCGCCGGAACGCGCCCGCCCGCATCGGGTGCCCCTGCAATTCCCCACGCAGGAAAGCGCCGAATCCTGGATTCACAGCCCGGAAGGCAAGGACGCTATTCAGGAATTGCTGGCGCCCGCGCGGAAATAAAACCGCCGGGAAAGACTTGCAGGCGACAGTACAAGCCTTAGGTTTACGTGGGATATAGCCGGGGAAACAGCATGCAGTTGGGAAAGCTCGGTGTGTGGGCCTCCACGGACGTCTATTCCGCGGGCGACGCGGCGCAATTCGCCAAAGATGTTGAGTCATGGGGTTATTCGGCACTTTGGATGCCGGAGACATTCGGGCGAAATCCGCTCGTGCATAGCGCATGGCTGCTCGCCAACACGGCGAAGCTCATCGTCGCGACGGGCATTGCAAATATCTATGCGCGCGACGCTGTAGCGACGAAAAGCGCACAGAATACGCTTGCGGAACAATCCGGGGGCCGCTTCCTGCTGGGCCTCGGCGTCTCGCATGCGCCTTTGGTCGAAGGTGGCCGTGGGCACACCTATGGCAAGCCGGTCGCCACGATGCGCGCCTATCTCGAAGCGATGGAGAAGGCGCCTTATATGGGCCCTGTGTCCCGCGAGAAGCCTCTCACGATTCTCGCCGCATTGCGGCCCAATATGCTTGCTCTGTCCGCAGAGAAGTCCGACGGTGCGCATCCCTACAACACCACGCCGCAACATACGGCAGAGGCGCGCGCCATTCTCGGCAGCGGAAAGCTGCTCTGTCCAGAACAGATGGTGATGCTCGAAACCGATCCTGCCAGGGCGCGGTCTGCCGCGCGCAAGTCTCTCGCGCGATATTTCCGCGCGCCCAATTATCAAAACAGTCTCAAGCGTCTGGGTTTCACCGACGACGATTTCGCTGCCGAAGGTTCGGACAGAGTAATTGACGGGTTGGTTGCATGGGGCGACGAAGTCGCCATTCGCCGCCGCATCCAGGAACATTGGGATGCAGGCGCCGATCATGTCTGTATCCAGGCGCTCGACCCGAGCGGCGATTTAAAGCCGGACCGCAAGGCGCTCGCGCTGTTGGCGAAAGCATGAGGAGAGCGGCGTGACGCAAAACGAACCGTTGCCCAACGTGTTTGATCTTACGCCGCTCAATCCGGCATTCAGCGAAAATCCGCATAAATTGCTCGATCGCCTGCGCGAGGTATGTCCGGTCCGCCGCGACGCGGCAGCCGGCACTTTCGTGTTGACGCGATATGCCGATGTACGAGGTGTTCTTTCCGATATTTCCCAATGGCGCGATCCGGCGAAGGCCGAACCGGAGGCCGTGTTGACGCGGCGCATCCGCGACCAGAAGATCGAAGGCGTCGAAGAGCGGGAAGGTGGGGACAAGGGCATTCTGCTGCTGGACGATCCCGATCATGCGCGTATCCGCAATCCACTCGCCAGAGCGCTCTACAAGCGTGTCGCGCGCTGCAGGCCGCAGGTACAGGCGGTCGTCGACGAATTTCTCGATCGGATCGCGGATCGGGCACGTTTCGACGCGATGGACGATTTCGCGTTGCGAATCCCGATCGACGTCATCGCGCGCATCCTCGGCGTGGACGAATCGCGGCTGGTCGAATTCCGTGGCTGGTCGGAGGGGGTTATCCAGAGCCTCAATCCGTTCCGCACGCCTGAGCAGACGGCGCATCTGGCCGCGTCGGCAAACGCGATGTCGGCCTATATGCGAGAGCTGATCACGGCGCGACGCGCGGCGCCCGCCGACGATCTGACGAGCGACATGGTGGCGCTCCAAGCGGAGGGCGCTGAGATTACGGACGGCGAACTTTCCATCAACCTGCAGTCGCTGCTCGTCGGCGGCAACCTCACCACGACTGACCTGATCGGCAATGCAATTTATTTATTCCTTACGCATCCCGGCGAGCTTGCAAAACTCAAAGCCGATCCTTCACTCATCAATTCTGCGGTGGAAGAGGTTTTGCGTTATGAAGCGCCTGTTGACATCACGGGGCGTATCGCGTCGCGTGACCTTGAGATCGGCGGTTGCCCGATAAAGACGGCGCAGTCGATGTTCCTGTCGCTGCGTGGCGCCAATCGCGATCCGGCTGTGTTTCCAGATCCGCACCGATTCGACATTACGCGTAAGGATGCACCACATGTCGCATTCGGTGGCGGCACGCATCTGTGCATCGGCGCGCCGCTGGCGCGGCTGGAGGCCCACGTTGCGCTCCTGTCGTTTTTCGAGCGCTTCCCAACGATCCGCCTCGCTGCACCCGACGCGAAACCGCGCTGGCGCACACTGCCTTTCTTCCGTGGCATGCAGGAGTTGATCGTGGAGACGTCCGCCGGCTGAAAGCGCGTTTACTCCGCTGCTGCGGCTTTCGGCGTTCTTTGGTAGGGACGGTCGCCCAGGATCGTCACGCGATGCATCACGCGGCGATGGGGCAGATAATCGTTGACCGCGAAATGCTGCGTGCAGCGATTGTTCCAGAAGGCGAGGCTGCCGGGCTTCCAGCGCCAGCGCACCAGGAATTCCGGTTGCTGGATATGCTCGTGCAGGAATTTGAGCAGCATCCGGCTTTCCTTGCCCGAGAGGCCGAGGATTTTCGTTGTGAAGCCGAAATTGACGAACAGTCCGTCCTCGCCGGTTTCGGGATGGGTGCGGATGACGGGATGAGCGACGGGCGGATGCTCGCGCCGCGCCGCGTCGTAGCGGTCCTGGCCGGCGTTGAGGCTCACTTTTCGTTCCGGTGAAAATGAGCGCAGGAAATTGTGTTCGGCCTCGAGCGTCGAGAGAAAGGTGCGAAGCGGCGCCGACAGGGCGCGATAGGCCGCCGTCATGCTCGACCACATCGTGTCGCCGCCTTCGGGCGGCAATTCGCGCGCATAGAGCAGGGCGCCCAAAGGCGGCGTCTCGATGAATGTCACATCGGTGTGCCAGGCGTCGTTGTCGGTGGGGTTACCCGCATGGTTGTCAAGGATGAGTACGTCGGGCACATCGGGCAGTTGGGGATAGAGGGGGTGGACATGTAGCGCCCCGAACTTCGCTGCGAAATCCCGTTGCTGCCGGGGCGTCAGGTCCTGGTCCTCGAAGAACAGAACCTGATGCTTGAGGAGCGCCTGCCTAACCTCGCCGATGCTGTCTGCGTCAAGGTCGTGCGCGAGATCGATACCAGTCACGAGCGCGCCGATCGCGGGCGTCAGCGCCGTCACTTTCACGTCTGCTGCAGGCATGGCAACCTCGTCGCGAAAAACCCGGCGAGGGACCCAGGGGGGTTACTGTCCGGGTCCCTCGCCACCAAGTTGGGGGAGGTTATAGCCTTCTGGGGGACAGAGGCAGGGGACATTTCTCACATTTATTCTATCAAATCAATAGACATTTATTCGCTGCCATTTAAATGCCTAATGTACCCTATATTAGATGTATTATTTAGCTCATATATCAATTCCGTCTGCTCCGAACAGCGTGCAAATGTAGGATTTTCCATGCTCGAAAGCGTGCCCGCCATACAGGCTTTCTTTCATGAGGCGACGCACTCGGTCACCTATCTCGTTTCCGATCCAAACGTCGGCGAGGCGGCCGTGATCGATCCCGTGCTCGACTATGATCCGCGCTGCGGCAAGGTATCGCCGGATTTTGTCGACGCGATTCTCGCCGCGGCAAGCGCTTCCGGCTTTAGAATCGTTTGGTCGCTTGAGACGCATGCGCATGCCGACCACCTTTCGGCGGGGAACTATATCAAGCAAAAGACGGGCGCCCGGACCGCAATCGGCACGCATATCGATCTGCTGCAGCGCAGATTCCGTGAGATGTTCAATGTACCGGACGTTTCCGGCAGCGGCAAAGAGTTCGATGTTTTGCTTGAGGACGGAGCGTCATTCCCGATCGGTGCATTTGCGATGGATGTGTGGAGTACGCCGGGTCATACGCCCTGCTGCGTAAGTTACAGGATCGCCGATGCGATCTTCGTCGGCGACACACTGTTCATGCCGGATTCAGGCGCGGCGCGCGCGGATTTTCCTGGCGCCAATGCACATGCGCTGTATCGCTCCATCCGCCACATCCTCGATCTGCCGCCGGAAACGCGGATTTTCGTCTGCCATGATTACAAGGCGCCCGGCCGTGAGCAATTCGCCTGGGAAACGACAGTCGCAGAGCAACGCGCTCGCAATATTCATGTTGCCGAGGATATCAGCGAAAATGCATTTGTCGCCATGCGACGGGCGCGCGATGCGACACTTGCCGCTCCCGCCCTGATGTATCCCGCGGTGCAGGTCAATATCCGCGCGGGCCGCCTACCGCCCGCGGAAGCCAATGGCAGACGCTATCTCAAAACGCCGGTCGAATTCGGCGACGATTGTGAATGACGATCTACGTCAGATAAGCCGATGCCAGCAGCGCAATGCCACCCAGCCCGAACGCGGTCGCGGCCAGCCAAAGCCATTGACGATGGGTGATGATCGCAACGGTGGACATGGCAATACCGATTTCGAACAGGGTCGCAGCTCCGGTGAGCCAGTGATGCCGCGATTCATGCGTGGAACTCTCCCCGAGCAGTCTGTCGCGGTTGGTTTCATTTTCCGTCGCCTTGGCGCGATCCTTGGTCTGCTTGTCGCCTTCGTCCTTCGCTGTTTTCAGATAATCGACCGTGTGTGCGCCGCCCGCATCGGCGGCAATCGCGTACATACGCCGTTTGAGCCCATCCGCCTGGAATTCGTTCCAAGCGTCGGTGGCCTTGTCCTGTGCCAGAACGGCCTCGCTGGAAGCGCCGAGCGCGCGCCCGCCCTCTATCGTTTCCAGGCTGCCGGCCACGGCCGCCAGCACGGCAAGCATGGCGACAGTGATGGTCACGCGCGCCATGAAGGGGTCGTTTGCATGTGCCGCATGCTGGGCATGCTCGGCATGTTCATGCGCGTCGAGCGCGGGATCGTGCACCATGGATAACCCCAGAGAGTTGCTGCGCCGCCTCGTATAGAGTGAGGTAAACGTTCGCTCAAGCCGTCACGATGACAACCGGGTCCATATGCCGATATCTTCAGTGGTTGATGGAAACGTCATGGGATCGGAGAGCCGATTGCACGAGTCGCCATTGTTGATACTACTGGGAATTCTGCTCGGTCTTGTAGGGGTTGCTCCTATCAGTATGAGCGCATCGCCGGCCTGTGCCCTGCCCTCGGAAAAACCGATGGTCGTCGTGGAGCTGTTTTTCGGGCGCGACATTCCTGGCCGGGGGCCGCTCACGGAGAAGGAATGGTCCGCGTTCGCCGACGATGTGATCGCCCGGCAATTCCCGGACGGGTTCACGGTGAACGATGGCGAAGGGGAGTGGCGCGATCCCGTGACGCGAACCGTCGTGCGGGAACGCACCAAAATCCTCACCGTCGCCATGACGCCCGCGCCGGATGTGGCGGGACGAATCGCGCGCGTGACAGATGCCTATCGGGCGCGCTTCCGGCAGAAATCCGTTGGCGTCCTCACGCGCAGCGGCTGCGGCGCATTTTAGGTGCCGCGATCGCCATAGTAATAGCGGCTGCCATAAACGCCGATGCCGTACCAGCCACGGCGCCGGTTGGCTTCGGATTGAGGAAGCCAGCCGGCACCTGAAGACTCAGAACGCTTTCGATAGCCCGACGAAGAAACCTCTGCGCGGTCCCCATTGCGGGGCGAACACGCCGACGCCGCTGCCACTGCGAATCTGGTATTTTTCGTCGAACAGATTGATCACGTCGAAACGCGCCGTGAAGCCTTCCATTCCGAATACACCGAAATCCTGGGCGACGCCGGTATTGACCTGTGTATAAGCAGGCACATGACCGCCGTTTGGAATGTTTATGGCTCCCACCGTCTCGTCCTCGCGCAAGCCCGTGCCATAGATCAGGTCCATGTCGAACAGGGTGTCACCCCATTTGTAGGACGCGCCGCCCGAGGCCGAGAACGCCTGCTCATGATCGAGGTGGATGAAGTGATTCTGGACATAGGCAAAATCGTCGGGATCGAAGCTGAACTGGCTGGTGATCCAGTCTTCGCCCACGGCATGTTCGAGGGAGAGATTGGTATAGGCGGTGAAATTGCCCGCAGTGTAGTCGGCCGTTAACTCCGCGCCATACTGCTTGCCTTTCGCATAGTTGAATGGCGTGAGAATAATCGGCGCGCCGAACTGACCTTCATCAATCATGTCTCGCGACAGTTTGTAGTAGCTGTCGAGGCCCACAAGCAGGCCCTCGACAATTAGTTGCTGTAGGCCCACGTCGAAATAATTGGCGCGCTCCGCAATCGGCGTGGTGTCTGTCGTGATGGCGGGCGTGGCCGAAGTACCGGCGGTCGGGTTGGCCGCCGTTGGAGAAAACTTTGAGATGTCCGTGTTGCCGACCAGTTCGAACGGCGGCGGCGAGAAATAGCGCGCGTATCCGAGATGGAACGTCGTTCCGTCCCACGGTTTATAGACGGCGTTGACGCGCGGGCTGAGCTGATTGCCTTTGCTGTAGGCGGTGTAGTTGTCGAAGCGTAAGCCGTAGTTGACTGTCAGCTCGGATAGCACCTTCCATTCGTCCTGCAGATAGACGCTTTCCGTCCATTGTGTTTTTCCGCCGTTGTCGATGATCGTTTCGGGCACATTGTAGCCGGGGGTCGAGCTCGGATAAGGCGCGCAGCTGTAGGGATTGGTCGGCGTACCTGCCGGCCCCGTCCCCGACGTGGTGCAATCTTCGGGCAGTACCGTGGAGGATGTGTTACTCGTCAGGCGGTCGCTTTCGACAATCACACCGCCGCGGATCGTATGCGAGTCGCCCAGATGCCAGGCGCCCTCGGCCTGTTCGCCGAACGCGACATCCTTCTTGTACGCGGATTGGGCAATGCCGTTATAGAGCAGGTCGCCGATCTGGTCGGGTGCGAAATCCAAACTCGAATAGCGAGCAAAGGCCGAAACCTGAAAATCGAACGCGCCCTGGCTGTGCAGATAGCTGAGGATGCCGTAATGCGTGATCTCGCGCTGCGTCTCGTTTTCGGCGGCGCTGGGATAGTAGGTTCCGCCGCTCAGTGGATTGTTGATATCGGTGAGGCCCAGT
>Ga0302324_100000656_pt1 | contig 88230 bp, 75 predicted proteins | sample Palsa_T0_1_FD_201949 | JGI IMG/M metagenome (GOLD analysis project Ga0302324, IMG submission 201949) | Peat permafrost microbial communities from Stordalen Mire near Abisko, Sweden - Palsa_T0_1 | ecosystem: Environmental > Terrestrial > Soil > Palsa > Peat permafrost | place: Sweden: Abisko...
TTTTCAATTGCATCATGTCGAATCTGGCCATCGTCACGGCAGTTGCCACTCCCACCAGCGGAATCAGCGCTCCCATTCCCGCACCAAACCATCCGATCGTCCGGTGAATCCGCACGTTGTGCGTCCGTACCAGTAAGCTCTGCAAGATGAAAAACACCAGCCAGCCCGTGAACAACGCTGCATGAAAATACAGCAACCGGGGCCGTGGAATCTTCGGATGGATCAGGTTCTGATCGATGGTGTGACTGAAACCGTAGACGATCACCGCCGCAACCAGCAACGACATGAAAAAATAAAAATATTGACTCCAAAAGACTGAGCGCTTTGGTCATCACCGGATTCGCCAATGCGTACGGTCTGGAGCTCATTTTTTGTAGGGCGATATAGCAACAGTAACATACGGCAGCTCCAGACCGGGGCCATCAGCGAGTCAACGAATGACGATTCCGGCAGGATCATGTCGAGCTCAGAACGCTTGTTTTATGAAGGGCAACCGGAGTACTGAGGAAGATTTTGGATGGATTGTCGGGCATCCGGAAGTTATCCACGTGGCCGTGTAGCCGCCTACCCGTCGAAGTCTATGCACCGCTGCCAACCAATTGCGCGCGCGTCTTCACCATGGAAGGCGGCATCTACCGCGACCGCCTCCGGTGCCGCCCAAAAGGCGGGGATCCGTCAGTATTGGTACAGCAACAAAAGAGGACGTTGAAAGGTACGGCGAGCCGGCGCCGCCCTCGCCACGCCACTGCGATGAGGCGAGTTCTTGCCCGCGCCTTCACTGCAACAAAAACCGCCTCAAATCGGGCTCCCGATCCCTCATCGACGCGCTCAAGAAAAGAAGATTACGAAGCGAAGCCAAAAAATGTGGGAATCGGCGCAAACTGGGCCGATTAGCAATCGGCCCGCAGGATATCATCCTGCCCCACAATCGGCAGTCACAAGTCTCGTAAAATCCGACCGCCTGTGGTTTCAGTAGGTTGCGGCGATTAGCGCGCCGGGGCCCGGATTGACATGCGTATCGTGAAGTTAAGGAGCTTCCTGGCCGCCATCCGGAGCCCCGGCAGCGAGACAGTAAGCACAAAATCAAAAAGGAGAACAACAGACAATGATACTTAGCGATCCTATCGCGGTAGTAGGGGAACGGATATAACATGGCAGCCGCTCCGCTTCCGACACCAGCTACAACTACAACGCCGGCGCCCGTGCTCATCGTGGCAGTTCCATCGGATCCCGCCAGCGCCGCCGCATTCGCGGCCGGCAATCTCTTCGTGTTCCTGTGTACGCCCGCCGGACAAAATATCGCCTCTACCGTGGAAGCCGCCGGCACGGACGTCGGCGATGCCATCAAGGGCTTGGCGCAAGACGTGATCAACATCTTCCGGGGAATTCACCTGTGAAGTCAATAACCAAAGCCCATCGGCACATTTCTTATGACGCAGCACCCTAACGTCCATCAAGCTTTTCAATCCTGGTCGGAAGATCAGGTTTTGCACGTCGCCGCAGTCTACTCCAACCCCTTGCGCTATCGCGTGCGCCGCGAAATGATGCACGACTTCCGGCAGTATATGGCCGCGTCCAAAAACGTCGCGCTTTATGTCGGGGAAGTGGCGTTCGGAGACCGGCCCTTCGAAGTCACCTCGGCGGATAATCCGCTGGACTTGCAGCTTCGAACGAACTGCGAACTGTGGGTGAAGGAGAACGTCACCAACCTGCTCGCGCAACGCTTTCCAGTGGGGTGGAAATACGGCGCCCAGATCGACGCGGATCTCCACTTCACCCGGCCCGATTGGGCGCTGGAAGCCATCCACCAGTTGCAGCACTTTCCGTGGGTTCAGGTGTTCTCCAGCTTCTCCGCGCTGGGGCCGCAGCATGTACCGGTGCGGTTGCTTCCCAGCTTCGCTTACTCCTATGTGCATTACCGGCCGGCTACGAACTGGAAGGCCAGCGCCAAAGCGGCGCCTCGATCCCTGGGATTTCGCGCCGTCAGCTCCGACGCCGCAGCGGCAACGCGCTCCGCATCCTGGCCGGACAATCCGGGCGCTCCAGGCGGCGGCTGGGCCTTTACCGCGGATGGATTCAACACCACGGGCGGATTCCTGGACACCTGCATTCTGGGATCGGCGGATACCCACATGGCCTTCGGACTTGCCTGTGAGCCGGATAATTCGATCGAGTTGCGGAAATGCAGCCAGGGCTACATCGATTCGGTCAGGCGCTGGCAGGAGCGCGCGGCGAAACTGCACGGCGACATCGGCGTGGTCGAGAATCACGCGATACACTACTTTCACGGCTCCTACCAGCGCAGGGGGTACGGCGACCGCTGGCAGGTATTGCGGGATAACAACTTCGATCCCCTGGTGGATATTCAGCGGGATTCGCAAGGACTTCTGATTCTTTCCGGCGGCAAGCCGCGGCTCCGCGACGACATCCGGGCTTATTTCCGCTCCAGGAACGAAGACATCGGAGCGCTCGAAGGCGAAAGCCACTTGGTGTAGGAATAGATCGATAGCGGGTCCTGGAGGACCCGCGCAAAGACCTGGAGGTCCGCCCCACTTGCGATAATGGAAGATCTCAGGCATGCCCAAGGTCTTTCCCTGCTACTCCACTCCGGATCGCGAACTGGTCCACGAACTGGCGGCGTTCCTGGAGCGTGGCGCCGGCGTCGAGGTCCTTTTAGAGGAAGGCGAGATGCACCCGGGCGGCGACCTCATCGCCAAGGTTGAGGAAGGCCTCTCGGCAGATGTGGTGCTGGTGCTGCTTTCGCCGGAAGCAGTCCCGCCGCGCTGGGTCCTGGAGCGCTGGAAATCGGTTTTTTGGGAGCAGGCGGCCGAGGTAGGCACCGCTTTGGCGACGTTGCTGTGCCGCGACGCGAAGTTCCCCGATCTACTGCGGCGGAAGAATTTTTTCGACCTACGCCAGAACCGGCTGGCCGCCTTCCGTGCCATCAAGCGATGGTTGATGAGCTTGTCGCCATTGCCGCGGAAGGCGCCCTTCGCTCCCGCGCGGCAGCCATCGTTCCATGGGCGCGACGCCGAGTCGGAAACGCTATGCACGCTGCTGGCGGATACGCCGGGCATAGCGGTGCTGGAGGGCGCCGCGGGCGCGGGCAAGACCGCGCTGGCCGTGGAATTCGCCCGCCGCCATCGAGAGGATTTCGACGCGGTCTTCTGGCTGACCTGCGGCTCGCGCAGCGCCGCCGCACTGGCCGGCGACCTGGCGGCGCAGTTGGGTGTGCGCCTCGACCGCGATCTGGAATCCAATCTGAATGAGCTCCGCCGCCTCTGCGCCAGGCACCGCTGCCTGCTCATTCTCGACGACGCCGTGGCGGCCACCGCCGCCCTGCTCGCGCCGCGCGGGCGGACATCGGTCCTGATGACCACGCGGCAAAATGATTTGGCGGGCGCGCTCGCCGCCGCGGCGGTTCCGCTGGACTCTTTCAGTCAGGACGCCGCCCAGTTAGCGGACACCATCCGTAAGCTGGATGGCGCCGCACAGCGCCTGCTGCCGGCCATGTGCGCTTGCGCGGCATCCGGCTTCGCTCTCGATATGGCCGTGCGCACGGCCGATGCCGAGCCGGAGGAAGCGCGCGAGATCGTGGCCGCGTTCGTGCGGCAAAATGTGCTTGCGCCGCTGGACGAGAACGGTCCGCGGTTTCTGGTTCCTGCGTTCGTCCGCGAGCGGATCGCCTTGCGCGGCGATGGTGAACGCTGGGCGCGCTATCACGCGCTCGCCGCCGCCGATTTGTTCGGCGCGCTAACCGGAGCGCAGGATCTAACGGTGGATCTCACGGGGCACTGGCCGGACTTGCAGCAAGCCTTCGCCTGGGCGCTGGAAGCGGATTGGCCGCTAGCCTCCAAGCTGGCGCGCCGCGGGCTGGCGTGGGCTAAAGCGCAAGACCGCCTGGCCGAGGCTTTTGAAATCCTGCAGGATTGGCTCCGCGCCGGCCAGCGCCACGGCGACCGGCAGGTGTTGGAAGACTGCGCCTGGGAGCAGATCTGGATCCTGGAGCATTGGGGACGCACCGGCGAAGCCCGCGAACTGGATAGCATCCGCCGCAAGCATTACAGCGATCAGTTGGCGTTTGATTTTTAGCCGCGCAGCGAGAGACAGCCGGCAGAATGGCGCGCCTCACAATATAATGACCCCATGTGCAAGGCATCGCTCCTATTTGGAATTTTGGTCTGCGCGCCGGGGTCCGCCCAGACGCCCACGATCGATCAATCGCTCGGCATGCAATCGGTGCAAAGCGCCGAGATCTCGCCGGATGGCCGGTACGTCGCTTACACGGTTCAACAGACGGATTGGGAAGATGACGAGTTCGTGCAGCAGATCTGGATCGCCGCGCTCTCAACAGGCGAGCGATACCAGCTTACCAGCGGCAAGAAATCGAGCCAAAGCCCGAAGTGGTCGCCCGATTCCAAGCGCATCGCCTTCGCTGCGGCGCGCGACAGCAAGCGCCAGATATACCTGATTTCGCCGACCGGTGGGGAGGCCGCGCAACTAACCGGCGAGGATAACGGTGTGGACGCGTTCGAATGGGCGCCGGACGCCAGCGCCATCGCGTACACTTCCACGGGACCGGAGCCGAAAGAAAAAAAGGATCGCAAAGAGAAGTACGGCGATTTCGAGATCGTGAATGGCGACTATTCCATGTTGCACCTATGGCTGATCAAGGCGCCCGCGGAGATTCCCGCCGATCCCAAACAGCGGCCCAAAGCCGAGGCGCTCACCGCGGGCGACAAATTCAGCGTGCATGATTTCTCGTGGTCTCCCGATTCGAAACGCATCGCTTTCAGCGCCACGCGCGATCCGGACCTTGGCTCCTCCGCCACCGCGCAGATCTATGTCGTGAATGTCGCAGACAAGTTTCTGAAGAAACTGGTGGAAGCCAATGGACCGCATAACGGTCCGGTTTGGTCGCCCGATGGACGGCAGATCGCATTCTCTACGGCAAACGGAGAGGAATTCTACTACTATACGAATGTCCGTATCGCGGTAGTGCCGGCGGACGGCGGGGATCTGCGCGTACTGACGGCCGCCTTCGATGAGGATCCCCGGCTGGTGGACTGGGGACCGGACGGTATCTACTTTGGCGCGCTGCAAAAAACGAGTTCAGACGTGTTCCGGCTGAACCCGGCAACGCTGGCGGTGGAGAGGGTGAGCGGTCCGGAGCAACTCTTCGTAACTGGCGCCACATTCACGCGAGATCACCGTACCATGGCAGGAGTCGTCTCAGGGCCCGGCCGCTTCGCCGAGGTTTTCGTATCGCCGGTGAAGGACTTCGCTCCCAAATACCTGACCAATCTGAGCGAGCAGTGGAAGGATTTCCGCTTGGCTACGCGGGAAGTGATTAGGTGGAACTCCACCGACGGGACGCCCATTGAAGGCATACTCATCAAGCCGGCGGATTATGACGCCTCTCGCAAATATCCCCTGCTGGTCGTGATTCACGGCGGGCCGACCGGCATTGACACGCCTGCGCGCCGCGCGGATCGATACTATCCGGTCGAGCGTTTTGCGGCCAAGGGAGCGCTGATCCTGCAGCCGAACTATCGCGGATCCGCCGGATACGGCGCGAAGTTCCGCGCCTTGAATGTGCGCAACCTGGGGCTCGGAGATTACCAGGACGTGATTTCCGGCGTGGATTTTCTAATCGACAAGGGCATGGTCGACAGGGATCGCGTGGGCTCCATGGGCTGGAGCGAGGGCGGCTATATCTCGGCATTCATCACCACTTACAGCGACCGGTTCAAGGCGGTTTCGGTCGGCGCGGGAATCTCGGACTGGGCCACTTACTACGCGAATACCGACATCCATCCATTCACGCGGCAATATCTGAAGGCGACTCCCTGGGAAGATCCGGAGATCTATCGGAAGACTTCCCCGATCTTCTATGTGAATAAGGCCAAAACACCCACGCTGATCCAGCACGGGGATCAGGACAAGCGCGTCCCGCCGCCAAATGCCTTTGAGTTGTACCAGGCTTTGAAGGACCGGGGCGTTCCGGTGAAGCTGATCTTGTACAAAGGCTTCGGGCATCCCATCAACAAGCCGAAACAGCAGAGAGCGGTGATGGAGCACAACTACGAGTGGTTCAGCAAGTATATCTGGGGCGAGGAGCCGCAGGCCGCCGGAACGAATTAAGCGCGATACACGCCGGCCAGGCCTGGACCTTGCCTCAGTCGTAGACGAAGTGCAGCACCTTCTTCAAATCCTCCCAGGCTTCGCGTTTCGGCTGCACGTTATAGGCCCGCAGCAAGTAAGACGGATGGTAAGTGACCATCACCGGAATATCGTTCCATTTATGCCACTTGCCGCGCATGCGGGTGACGCCTTCCTTACTATGAGTCAGATATTTTGCCGCGGTGGAACCCAGCGCGCAGATGGCTTTGGGATTTATGGCCAGCAACTGGCGCGAGAGAAACTGGCCGCACATCTCCATTTCGTCCGGTTGCGGCGTGCGGTTTTCAGGCGGGCGGCATTTCACCACGTTGCAGATGTAGACATCCTTGCGCAGCAGCGGAATGCCTTCTTTTTTCGCGGTGCCTTCGATCATCTGCGTGAGCAACTGGCCCGCGCGGCCGACGAACGGGATGCCTTGCGCGTCTTCATCCGCGCCCGGACCTTCGCCGACGAAGACCAGCTTGGATTGCTCGTTGCCTACGCCGAATACGATTTTGGTGCGCTGTTCGTGCAGGCGGCAGCGATGGCAATCGCCGATGTCGTCGAGGATGCGGAACAGAGATTCACCGCTCCCTGATGGCGGCAACTCGGTACCTGAGCCGCGCGCGCCGGCAAGCGGTTCTCCCGCGCGGCGGTAGAGCGTTTTGATCCCCAGATCCTGGTAATACTCCAGATATTGCCGCAGACTTTCAGCGTCCATTGGTGGCGTAAATATGCAGCCGCAGCTTCAGGATTTCATCGAAAATGCGATCGGCCACTTCGCGTTTGGAGGCGCGCGGCACGGGAATGAATTCACCGCTGCGCAGCGCCAGCAGTACCTCGTTTTGGTCGGATTCGAAGGCCCCATCGTCGCCGCCCACCAGGTTGCCGACCAGCATGTCGCAGTTCTTGGCTTCCAGCTTGCGGCGAGTCTCCTGCTGCAGATTCTCGGTCTCGGCCGCGAAGCCCACCAGCAGCCGGTCGCCCTTTTTGCGGCCCAGCTCGGCGAGGATGTCCGGCGTGGGGTCGAGTTCCAGTGAAAGGCGCGCGGCGGTCTTTTTTATCTTATGCGCGGGCACCCTCGACAGGTGGAAATCCGCCACCGCCGCGGCTTTGACGATGACACTGGCATCCTGGAGATTTTCGAATACCTTGTCGCGCATCTCGCGCGCGGTGTGTACTGGAATGAATGTGCAACCGCGCGGTGGCGGCAAGTTGACGGGTCCGGAAATCAGCACGACCTTGGCGCCGCGCACCGCGGCCGCCTCCGCCAGTGCGTACCCCATCTTGCCGCTGGAGCGGTTGGAAATGTAGCGCACCGGGTCGAGCGGTTCCTGCGTGGGACCGGCGGTGATCAGCACGGTTTCGCCATCCAGGTCGCGGCGTCTGCCGATCTCGGCTTCCACCGCCATGGCGATCCGCTCGGGCTGCGCCAGACGCCCCGGACCCACCATGCCGCAGGCCAGTTCGCCTTCCTCCGGGTCCACGATGCGGTGCCCGCGGCGGCGCAGCGCCTCCAGGTTGCTCTGCGTAGCGGCGTGCAACCAAATGTTCGTATTCATGGCGGGGGCCAGCACCACAGGGCCGGTGAAGGCGAGATACGTGGTGGTCAGGAAATCGTCCGCCAAGCCGTGCGCGAATTTCGCCAGCAGATCGGCGGTAGCGGGCGCCACCACCAGCAGATCGTTTTCCTGCGCCACCCCGATATGCTCGATGGCGCTCGAAAGCGTAGCCTCGGAGTTGCCGGAGGAAAACAGGCCGGTGATCACCTTGCGCCCGGTGAGCGCCGCGAAAGTCAAGGGCCGGACGAATTCCTGCGCGCCCGCGGTCATCGCCACCTGCACGGCGTGCCCTTGCTGCATCAGCAAGCGGGCCAACTCGGCGGCCTTGTAAGCCGCGATGCCTCCGCCGACGCCCAGGACGATGTTCATGACTCCGGCTTAGAGGACTACTTCGGGAACCGGCGCTTCTTCCACCAGTGGAAGGGCGATGATCTCGTATTTCACCAATCCGCGCCGCACTTCTTCCATGGCGATGATGGTGGGCTTCTTGGAGGACGTGGGCAGCACCGGTCGCGCGCCGCCTTGCAACTGGCGGGCGCGCTTGGCGGCCACGATGATGAAACGGTAGGTGCTCTGTTCCGGGTCGTCCGGGATGGTGCAATGCGCGTTGTTGCGCGGAGTCTTGTCGCCCATGCTTTGATACATCCTTTATGCGTTCTTCTCGAAAGTTTCCAGAATCGGCCGGATCTGCTCTTCCATCCGGTCTCGCCGTACCCGCTCGGCCCGCACGATCGCCGCCAGCGTCTCGTCGGACTGGGCGAGTTCCTTGTTAATCAGCACATAATCGTAAGCGCTGTAATTTCGAATCTCGTTGGCAGCGTCGCGAAGCCGCCGTTCAATTACCGCATCGGCATCTTCGCTGCGCGCGCGCAGCCGTTGCTCAAGGATCTCGCGGGACGGGGCCAGGATAAAGACAGTCACCGCTTCCGGAATCTTACTCTTCAATTGTCGCGCACCTTGCACGTCAATGTCGAGTACCAGGTCGAGGCCCTGCTCCCGGGCCAGCTCCAGCACCCCGCGGTGGGTGCCGTAATGATTTCCGAAAACCTCGGCGTGCTCCAGGAACTCGCCGAGGGCGATGCGCTTGGCGAACTCGGCGCGGGAGATGAAATGATAGTTTCCGCCCTCCACTTCATGCCCGCGCGGCGGACGCGTGGTATACGAGACCGAAAACATCAGCCCCGGCACGTTGGCGAGGAGCCGCCGCACCAGGGTGGACTTGCCCGACCCGGACGGCGCGGAGATTATGAAGACTGTCGTCATTTCAAATTAACCGCCGATGCACGCAGATACACGCAGATAAAACCCTGCCTTTAACCGCGTTGTTCCGAAAGCTGGCGATCCTCATCCGCGTGCATCTGCGTGCATCGGCGGTTAATTCTGTTTTCGTCATTCGAGGTTCAGCGATTGCTCCCGCAGCTTGTCGATCTCGGCTTTCGCCGCCAGCGCCAGGTCCGTGATGGTCAGGCCCAGATCTCCCAACCCGCCGGTTTTCGACAGGATGGTATTGGCTTCCCGGTTCATCTCCTGCAACAGAAAATCCAGCCGTTTGCCGACCTCCCCGCTCGCATCCAGTAGTTTTTCCAACTGCGCAGCGTGTGTTTTCAGCCGGATCAATTCCTCGCTGATATCGCTGCGCTCGGCCAACAACGCCGCCTCCTGCGCCAACCGCTGCGGCTCGATGCCCGCGCCGCGCAACAACTCGCGCAGCCGCTCATTGAGTCGATTTTGGAAAGCCGCCGTCGCGCGCGAGCGGATCTTCTCCATCTGCGCCACCAGATCGCAAACGGATGCGCATCGCCCGCGCATCTCCGCCGCCATGGCCGCGCCCTCGCGCTCGCGAAAGCCGTTCAGCACGGCCAGCGCTTCCACAGTGGCTTCCAGCAGCGCCGGCTCCAGATCGGCATCGGGTTCCGCGGACGCGCCCGCCTGCAGCATTCCGGGCACGCGCATGGCCGCGTTCAGGTCGGGCCGGCTCTCCGCGCCGAACTCGCCGGCCGCTTCCCGAAAGGCTTGCAGATAAGCCTGCAGCAAAGGCCGGTTCAGGCTGGAGCCATCCGCGGGCGCGGTCCGGTTGAGCGTCACGTGGATCTGCAGGTGCCCGCGCGCGACCTTCGCCTTCACCGCATTGCGTATGGCGCCTTCAAACGGGTCCAGTTCCGCGGCCATGTGAAAATGCATGTCCAGGCCGCGATGATTCACGCTCTTGATGCCGACGGCGATCTCGCCATCCGCCGCCGTCTTGCGCACCCGCGCGAAGCCCGTCATGCTGCGCGCGCTCATAGTTCCATCACGCTTCCGCCTCCACGAATTGCAAATCGTGCAGCCTTTGGTAGATGCCGCCGCCGTTCACCAGTTCCTCATGCGTACCCACTTCGAAGATGCCGCCGCGCTCCAGCACCACGATCTTGTCGGCGCGGCGTATGGTGGATAGCCGGTGTGCGATCACCACCACCGTGCGGCCCGCCATCAGGTTAGCCAGCGCCCGCTGCACCAGCAGCTCCGATTCGGTGTCCAGATGCGAGGTGGCTTCGTCCAGGATCAGGATGGGAGCGTTCTTCAGCAACGCGCGCGCGATGGCGATGCGCTGCCGCTGCCCGCCGCTCAGCTTCACGCCGCGCTCGCCGATCAGGGTCCCGTAGCCATCCGGCAGCCTGCCGATAAACTCGTCCGCCAGCGCGGACTGGGCCGCCTCGCGGATCTCGCGCATAGGCGTGCCGGGCCGGCCGTAAGCGATGTTATTGGCCGCGGTGTCGTTGAACAGGAAAGTGTCCTGCGCCACGATCCCCACCATCGACCGCAGGGACGCCAGATCGTAATCGCGCACATCCCGCCCGTCGATGCGTACCGCGCCTGACGTGACATCGTAGAATCGCGGCACCAGGTTCACCAGGGTGGTCTTGCCTGCGCCGCTGGGTCCCACCACCGCCACCACCTCGCCCGCTTTGACTTCCAGATCCAGGGCCTTCAACTGAAATCCGTCGGGCGATAGCGGATAGCGGAAACCGGCGTTATCGAATTGGATCGATCCGGTGAAGCGCTCCAGCTTGACTGCGCCCGGCTTCTCCTGAATCTCCTCGGCGTGGGCCAGGTATTCGAAGACCTTCTGCGACGCGCCGATGGCCTGCTCGAAAATGTTATGGATGCCGGTGAGCCGCTTCACCGGTTCGTACATCATCAACAGCGCGATCACGAAACTGGTGAACTCGCCGGCGGTCAGCGCGTGGGCCTTGATCTGGGTGCGCGCGTAGGTCAGCAATCCGACGATGGTCAGCGCGGCGAAGAAGTCGATCAAGGGCGAGGGCAGCGCCTGCTGCCGGACGTACCGCAGGTTGCTTTTCAGCAATCGCTGCGCGGTCTGGCGGAATCGCCTGGATTCGTATGGCTCCGCGCTGAAGGCCTTCACCACCTGGTGGCCGCTGAGGGTTTCCTGCAGGATCTCGTTCAATTCGGCGGCGTGATCCTGGCTGCGGCGGCTGATGCGGCGAATGCGGCGGCCGATCCGCGCCGTCGGAATCAGCACGAAGGGCAGCACCGTGAGGCTGACTACGGCCAGCTTCCAGTCCATATTGAGAATCACGAAAAGCAGACCCAGGACCACGAAGGTCTGGCGCAACAGATCCGCCAGGATATGCGAGACGGCCACCTGGATTTTTTCGATATCGTTCATGATCGACGACATCAGCTTGCCGGTGGAGTGCGCTTCGAAGAACTGCGCGCCCTGTCTCACTACCTTGTCGAATACCGTATTGCGCAGGTCCGTGACCGCCGAGCTGCCTACATAATTCACCAGGTAATTCGCCAGGTAATCGCAGAGCCCCTTGGTGAGGAATACGGCCAGTATGGCGAAGGCCACCATGGTCCAAACGCTGCGGTTGTGTATAGCGCCGGGCACGATCTGGCTGAGATAAATGGGGTGATGGAACACTGGATCTTTGAACAGCAACACCGGCGCGTCGATGGAAGCCGGATTGAGCACGCGGTCGAAGATGGGCCGGATCAGCAGCGCGATCATGCCTTGGGCAGCGCCTACGCAAGCCATCAACGCGACCGAGAGAACCAGGTAGACCCAATACCGTTTGGCGAATGCCAGCAGCCGCAACAGGTCTCTCATGCGTGCACCCGCATGCGCTCCAGCGCGGTGAGCACCTGCTGTTCGGTAACCGATTGGATGCCCGCCGCATTTTGGATCACCACCGAGGGGGTGCGCCAGGGATGCCAGATGGCCGGGTCGGACGAGCCGAAGATCGCGACCACCGGGAGGCCGAAGGCCGCGGCCATATGGGCCGGTCCGGAATCGTTACCGAGGAACAGCGCGGCGCCGCTCAGCAGGGACTTGATTTCCCCGAGCGGCGCGCCGATCACCGTGCGATATTCGCGAAAGGCAGACAGGTCTTCGCCCGGGCCGGCGATGAATACGGGGTCGAGATCCAGCGATTCACGCAGGAACCGTGCGGCGGCGAGGAAGCCCGTGGCAGGCCAGGTCTTATCCGGGTGCGAGGCGGTCGGATGGATTACGGCGTAGGCTCGCCCTTTGACCCCTCCTGCCGCAAACAGCTTCGCGCGCGGAATCTCCACACGGGGCACGCCCAGATAAAACATAGCCGATGCCAGATGTTCGGCCGTATGCACCATGCGTTCCTCGCCCAAGATTTGTTGCGCGCGCGGGATGCGCACATTATAGAGAGACTGCCAGCGATAGTGCGCGAATCCGGCCCGCAAACGCGCTCCCGAAAGGGCGGTGAGACGCGCGCTGGCGTCGCCTCCATGCAGGTTCAGGCAAAACCCGGGAGCCCACGCGCGCAGCTCGCGCCAGCTTGGGCCGAGCAGCGTTTCGATATCGGGATTGCGCTCGAACACCGCGCGGAAGCGACCTTCCACCACCACGGCGATGCGCAGATCCGGACGGGCGCGCTTCAGGATATCGAGCGCGGGCGTGGTAAGCACGCAGTCGCCCAGCGAGCGCAGCCGGACGACAGCCACGCGGCAGCCGATAGGCAGGTCGGTCACTCTTCGATCTTCGCCTCGTCGACCAGCATCACCGGGATATCGTCCCGAATCGGATAGACGCGGTGGCACTGGACGCACTTCAGGCCGCTATTGTCCGGCTTCAGATCGAGATCCGCCTTGCACAGCGGGCAGACCAGTATCTCCAGCAAGTCTTTGCTCAACGCCATAATTGATTCTACAGTTTAGCGTGTGGCGCACGCACTCGTGCGTGCCGTGTCGAGACTCATCTCGACACCCTCGTGGATTGCCGGCAGTGCGTCGTTTAGGTCGATGTCCCCGGGGCCAGGCGGCCGCGCCGTGGTCCAGGGAAGACTCGCTCGAAGAACCTCACCGCCCAGGCCGTCTGCGAACCGTAGGAATAGGCGGTGGCAGGCTACCGGGTGTATGACTGCCCACTGCTGTTACCATAGCTTCATGCGAATGATTGCACTTGCGATGTCCGCCGCCGGGCTGTGTTCGATGATGTGTACGATGTGGGCGGCCGAAGAGACGAGAACGAATGAACGGCTGGACGACGCCGCGGCGCTGTTCAACGAGGTGATGAGCACGCCGGACAAATCCATCCCGCAGGATTTCCTGAACAAGAGCCATTGCATCATCCTGGTGCCGGGCTTAAAGAAGGGCGGTTTTGTGGTTGCGGCCAAGTGGGGCCGGGGCTTTGTGATTTGCCGCGGCGCCTCCGGCCAGGGATGGGGCGCTCCTGGGGCGGTGCGCATCGAAGGAGGCAGCGTCGGCCTTCAGATCGGCGTCTCTTCCACGGACCTGGTCCTGCTGGTGATGAATGAGCGCGGCATGAAAAGGCTGCTCACCACCAAGTTCACGCTGGGCGGAGATGCTACGGTGGCGGCAGGCCCGGTGGGGCGCGACGCCACGGCGCAGACCGACGCCCTGATGACGGCCGAGATTCTGTCGTGGTCGCGTTCGCACGGCATTTTCGCCGGCGTCTCGCTGGACGGCTCCACGCTGCGCAACGACATCGACGTGAACACCGAGATGTATGGCAAGCCCTGGGAGAACAAAGAGATCTTGAGTAGCGGGCTGAAGCCGCCAGCGGGGGCCGGCAAGCTGATTGCTGCGCTGAATAAGTACTCGCCGCGGGAGACACATTAGGACGAACATCGTGGCTGACGATAAGGTCAGGCGAGACAAGTTGCGCCCAACCGGCGTGAAGAGCAAGCGCGCGGCCGTCGACCAGGGTCTGCGCGGCTTGCTGCAACTCAGGAGACAGGCGGAGATCCGTCGGCTTCGCGGCAAACTGGATTGGCAGGGCGACTTTAGCGCGATGAGAAGCGACGGTCGATTTTGGTCGATTCAGCGCGCGGTGACTTGCTCTGACGGACGTCCCGCAAGGCGGTTATTGACGAAGGCGGCCCTTTCGGTTTACAGTCGCGGTTTCCGCTAGAATGGGTGTGAGCTTGGCCAGTGGAAAAGGAAGTGACCCGAGAAACCAAAGATGTTCGGCAGTCGCCTGCCGGCCCCAAGCCGAAGCGCGGGAGGGAGGGCGTGAATGGAAAACCGGCTCAGAGCCGGAAAACCTTCCGGTACCCGCACCGCCTCCGATGAGCGGTTCAGGAAGGCCCATCGGAAGACCAGCACTCTGCATGCCGGGCTATTTCGTCGCCTAGCCGAATAGCCGCGCGGGACGGTTCCCCACTTGGAACAAGAACCCCTCTTCCTTACTCGGGAACAAATCGACACGATTCACCGGGACCAGCTTGAAGCGTGGGGCGGATTGCCCGGTCTGCGCAGCGAACACGGACTGGAGTCGGTCATAGCCCAACCTCAAAACGTGTACGTCTACGGCCGCCAGGTCCGCTAGGTGTGCGCGACGGGAACTTTATTCGGTGTGACTACGTGCGTGCGCCGCGCGGGTGTGCGAGATAGCCGGTTCGCAAGAGGCAGGATACCCGCCCGCGCGGCCGCTTCCGCCGCGCATTTCTGAGAAGCCGATCGGAGGGCCATGACGCTGCGTTCGGGCTTCGGCCGTCTAGCTGAATAGGCATAGGCGGTTTTCCGACAGACCAGGAACCCGTCTTTCGAGCAGCCCGATAAAGAAATATTCCCTAGCCTCCGCATCCACAACCCTTTTAGCGCCCATCAGTTGGGATCTGCCGGCTGTGAGGGGACCCATGAATTTTCCAAGCGAGTCGAAATAAAGGCAACAACGGATAGGGGTTATGTGTATACTCGTACCAACCGGCGTGAGGGTCGGCAACTTCGTCCAGGAGAGAGGGGCAATTTATGAGACTCTTGCTCGACGGTTCATCATCGGCAGCGACGCCAGTTCCAGTACGCAAAGCTTCCAGACCTTGGTCCTTTTTTGCCGCTTTTTTGCTTCTAGCTTCTTTTTGCGGCGTGCTTGGGGCGGCGCCTTTGGATCAAGTCCGTGGCAGCTTGGTCATTACCGTCGCCGACTACTTTACCGAGAACCGATCTGAAACGAGATATTTCATCAAAGATCAGTCACAGCCGGGACGCACCGTTGAGATCCTTTTCGCAACCAAGCCACCGGACGGCCTAAGAACCGGGACCATGGTTACAGGCCGGGGTCACATCAACGGAACGTCTTTAGAGAACGCTGAAATTATGGCCGCCGAGCCCACTAGAGAAATGTCCCCTCGGTCCACGGGCCCGAGATCAGCGGGGATGAGCCTTCCGACGATTACTCCTGCAGCGGGCGTGCAAAGCACGCTAATTTACAACCTGAATTCGGCAGCAACCAAGAACAATTTCACGAACGCCCAGCTCGATAGTGCCATGTTCGCTCAAACGGGAATGACCGTAAACACGCTGTATCAAGAGATATCGTTTGGTTCCGTGAGTCACGTCGGCAACGCCGTCGGGCCCTACACGATTGCCCCCCCCACGACCTGTGACATTGACAACATCCAGTCCCAGGCCGACCAGGCGGCGATGGCAGCGGGGATCGATATCTCACTCTATCCGCATCGCATTTATATGATGCCTAACGAGATGGTTCAAATCTGCTATTGGACAGGCACATCCTACATCGGTGGTAACCCAGGTCTTTCTTGGGTCGACACGGGCTATTTTAACCCGGAGAATACTGATATCTACGTGATTCTCGCGCACGAATTCGGCCATCAGTTGAGCATGATGCACGCTCAAGCCATACAATCGGACGGAAGTCTGGTAGAGTACGGGGACACGTCGTGCTTCATGGGTGACGACGCGTATAACATTGTTGGTATCAACGTACCTCACCTGATCGAGTTGGGCTGGATCCCGCTGACCAACATACTTCAGGTAGGCGCGAGCGGCACTTATCAGGTAGCCTTCGCTGAGCAGCAAACGAGCGCAGCGCAGGCGCTTCAGATAGTCCCTCCGGGCACCACAGACACCCTCTATGTCTCCTACCGGCAACCACAGGCAGGGGACCCGGACCTCCTCCTCGCGAATGATCAGCTCCCTTCGATCTTCGAGGGCGGCGCCTCCATTCAGTTTTGGAATGGGTCGGCTAACATAGGGCAGAGCAAGTCCCAGCTCGCCACGTTCTATCCGTGGGGCGGGGCCCTCTCCGACGGACAAACGTACACCTCGCCGAACGGAAATCTGACCATCAGCCAGGTTTCTCATACCAGCGCCAGTGTGACCGTTGACGTGGCCTTCCTTGGCACGTCGGTCGACGCCATCAACGCCGTCACCAACGCTGCCAGCTTTACGGCGAACAGCCTCTCCCCCGGATCGATCGCTACGATTTGGGGCACCAACCTGTCGACGTCGAAACCCGGGGCCGGAGCCTCTTCTACCCCATTGCCGACGGCGCTGGGCTTCGCGACTGTGACCGTGAACGGTGTCGCGGCCCCCATGCTCTATGCCAGTCCGCTGCAGATCAATTTCCAGATCCCCAACGAGGCCTCGGTAGGGACTGCCAGCGTGGTGGTCGACGTAGGAGGCGGCACCGTCGCGCCGTTTAGTGCAACGGTACAGGCTGCCGCGCCCGGAATTTTTCAATTCGGGAACAGTCGCGCAGCCGCACAGAACTCGGACGGCAGCTTGAACAACTCCAACAATCCCGCAGCCGCCGGGAGTTACATCACCGCCTACTTGACCGGCATAGGGCCGCTGGACAATCCAGTGGCCGACGGCGCCGCTGCGCCGTTGGCGCCGCTTTCGAAGGCCACCTCCCCATTCTCGGCCACCATCGGCGGGCAGAGCGCCAACGTTCTCTTTCTCGGTCTGGCTCCCGGGTACGTAGCCTTGGGACAGGCAGATATCACGATACCGTCGTTGCCGAGCGGCAGCTACGCGCTGGTGATCACCATCAACGGCGTGGCAAGCAATGGGCCGCTGGTCACCGTTGCCGCTGCTCCCTAAATCGGCGACAGTTCCGCCCCGCGAGCGGTCAGCCGCCGTCGTGTTCGGCGGGAGGAAGGCGTGCCCCATTACTGCAAGCACTAGGACCTGCTATGGTGGCAGAGGAGGTTCGGCCTGCGGTCTGCGATTTTTTTGGTCTAGCTTTCAGGGCCAAGCCGGCGGGCGTATTGTGCCCCACGCGTTAGATCCACTAAATCCCCGAACACTCCGTAAGCCGTCTGCTCCACGCCCGGCGAGATCGACAGCGTCCCGATGGTCCCCATCAAATCCGTGTGCAGCAGCAGCAGGTTCGAGGTGCCGCCCACGCACGCCAGCACGTCATTCTTATCCAGAACCTCGGCGCGCACGCGCAGCGTAATTCCGCCAGGGCTCCTGCGGGCGCGGCTGATCAGGCGCACGGTCTTGCCCGCGCGCGCCAGTTCCGCGATGCGCTCGGGAGTGAGCCGCGTGATGCCGCGCGTGGAGACGGCTTGCGGCGTGGCGCGCGCATCCATCAGCACGTTCGCCAGCGAGGCGGTCTTGGCGGCCGAGTCCCAACCCTCCACATCGAAGCTGGCGTCCGCCTCCGTCACTCCCAGGCTGCGCGCCAGCGCCAGGCCGTCCTCAAACGAACCGCCCTGCTCCATGGTCTCGATCACCAGCTTCGAAGTGGAATTGAGCGCACCGGTGAAGCCCAGCACCGTGACGCCCGGCAGGTTGCTACGCACCAGGTTGAACACCGGCGCGCCATCCATCACGGTGGATTCGAAACGGAACTCGACACCCTGGCGGGCCGCCATGTCGCGCAGATCCGCGTAGGCGTGCGCGATGGGACCTTTATTCGCCGTGACCACGTGCATGCGCCGCGCGAATGCGGCGCGGATGTGCGAGATGGCCGGTTCGCCGGTGGCCGGATTCAGCGTGGTCAGCTCCACCGCGATATCCGCCTCCGCGGCCTCCAGAAATTCGCCGACTGAGGCCGCCGCGGGGCCGAACACGGGGTCGAGCGGCACACCGTGCGCCGATATCGCCGTGCCGTGCCGCGCCGTGTGAATGCCGGTGATGCGAAACGGAAACCGGGCGTGCTGTTGGCGCAGCAGCCGCGCCAGCGCGCGCGCCACATTGCCGTAGCCGATCAGCGCCAGGCGGGTCACGACGGTCATTTCTTGGCGGCGTCCCGCGTGGCCTGCAAGGTGGCCGTCAAGCCCTCGCGCTCAATAGTATGGGTGGAAGAAACGAACAGCGCGCCGATAATCGGCGGCAGGCCGCGCGTCAGCGACGTGGTTTCACACTCCACGTAGACGCCGCCATCGCGCTGTTCGAGGCGCCAATAGCCATTCAGCCGCCAGAGATAGCCGCTGCCATGTCCGGGCGGCAGCTCGCGCTGCTTGGGCTTGCCGTAGTCTTCGATTTCGACGACGCGCGCGGTGCGCGTCTGGCAAACCCACCGCGTGGCGTCGATCTGCTGGTAGTGCGCGTCGAAATCGGTGCGGAACACGCCGTTGATGGGGCCGTTGTGCAGCACGCGCAGCCGGTAGTATTTGAAATCGTTGCCGTTGTGCGCGAGCAGTTTCGATTCCGGCACATCTTTATAAAAGTCTTTGTGATGATCGTAGTCCTGCAACACCGCCAGCGTCTTTTCCAAAGTCCCGCCCGGGATGAAAATCGCGCCGATCCAGTCGTGAATGGACGCGCCCGGTACGAAGGTGTCGCCATCGCCCTTCGCGGGTTCCACGACGGCCTGCCCTTGCTTCACGAGGCGCAGGCGCTCCGGCGAGGCGTCCACCCACAAGAACGGCTTGGCCGCGGCCAGGCGCGCTTCCGTGTCGTGAGTATAACGGTCGTAAGCCTGAACCGCTTCGGGCTTCAGGTCCGCCGCGAGGCACGCAGAAGCGGCCGCGGCGAGGACAGCCAGGGTGCGGATCACACCGAATTGTAGCAGGCGGGACGCAGGCGATTCATCCAATAGGCCCAGGCCACCACGCACGAGAAAAAGATCAGGCTGCTCACCGCCATGGCGCGCGGGCTGGACGGCGGCGGTCCGGCGATGTTGCCGTACCACGCCAGCGTCAGAAAAGCGACGGCGATCCAGAATGCGTATACCCCCGTCCGGCCCTTCGCACGCGTGGCGCGCACATACACAATGATGGCGGCCACCCACATCCCGCCTTCCACGACGATGGTTGCCGCGACGGAATTCCAAAGCCCCAATCCGAAATACCGATGGACTCCCGGCGCCAGCGCCATGTCCGGCCGATGCGCCACGAAATCCAGCAGCCAGTGGCTCATCACGGCCGCGAAGAGGACCCACGCCCCGCGCGCGTAGTGCCGCGCAAGGTAATACGCCGCGGCGAACAATCCGCCCCATGCGGCGTCCATCAGCAGGCTGTGGCTGAAGGCGAAGTCCGAAGCGCCGAAGTAGTTCACCGCGCCGCGGCCCGGCTTAAATTGCACGTGCTCGATGCCCGCCAGGAGGAAGATGCACCACAGCAGATCGGGGAGCAGAGCCGCCAGCACAGTTGTCCCGACCGAGACGCGCGGCGTGATCCGCTTGGCGGCCAGGCCTACCGCGATGTGTCCGACGAGCATTCGATTCCCCTGAACCACAAATCGCGCGGGATGCCGGCCGGCCGCATCATGCGCAAGTCCGGCAGTGTGCGCGCCCGCACCGAGCGGTCGGACGCGAGCTTGGCGATCCACTCGGTCGCCGCGCCGATCAACAGGCCGGCCAGTTCCACGACGCCGCGTTCCGCGCCCACGCTGGCGAAAGCCGCCAACATCTCAGCGGCGAACGCCGCTCTGAAATCGTACGGGTACAAGCGAAGCAACGCCCGATAGGCTCGCCTCACGTCACGCCTCCTTCGCGAGCCGCGCGCGCAAACGTGCGCCGGCCGCCCGCGTCAATTGCTTCATGCGGTCCAGTTCCAGTTGCAGTTGCGCGCGCCCGTCCGGGGTAAGCCGGTAGGCCTGTTTCTCGCGCGAGGTGTCCTTCTGTTCGAAGCGCTCGATCCAGGCATCCTCCAGCAGCCTGCGCAGCGCGCCGTAGAGCGTGCCCGTGCTCAGCCGTACGCGGCCGCCACTGAGCGCTTCGATATCCTTCATCAGGGCGTATCCGTGGCGCGGCTGGTCCGCCAGGCTGGTCAGGATCAGCAGGACCGGCTCGCTGAGCGGTCGTGACGCGACATGTCGCATGACGCCATAATACCACAGAGAAGACAGGAGTCAGGAGTCAGAAGACAGAATTCCCTAACCGAAGGTGGCGCGCATTCGTCCAAGGGCATATGCCGGGAATCTCGGAATTGCGCCAGGACTTCGTCTATGGCGCTCGCCTGTTGGCCAAAAGCCCCGGTTTTACGACTGTCGCGGTGCTCTCGCTGGCGCTCGGCATCGGCGCCAATACCGCCATCTTCAGCCTGATCGACACGGTGCTATTGAAGATGCTGCCGGTCAAAGACCCGCAGCAACTGGTGGCCCTGACCGATCCGGCATCCTCTGGCGTAAGCATTGGCACCTCCACGGGCGAGCGGGATATCCTATCGACTCGCGAATTCGAAGCCTTGCGCGACCGCACGCAGTCGTTCTCCGGCATGTTCGCCGCGCAAAGCCAACTGGATACGAACAACGCCAGCATCGATGGCAAAGCTCCTGAAGAACTGCGCACACGGCTGGTCAGTGGCGGCTATTTTAGCGTGCTCGGTGCCACGACAGCCGTAGGCCGCCCGTTCACGGCCGCCGACGAGCGCGGCCCCGGCAGCGCGCCCTTCGCTGTCATCAGCTATGCATTCTGGCAGCGGCATTTCGGCGGCTCGCTCTCGGCGCTGGATACCCGCATCCACATCGCCAAAGCCGACTTGACCATCATCGGTGTGGCGCAGCCCCATTTTCTCGGCGAGAATGTGGGCGAAGCGCCCGATCTGTGGATTCCGCTGGACATGCAGCCGCAAATCATGCCCGGCCGCATGTGGCTGGAAGACGATCCCGCGCATATCGCGGAGAAGGTCATGTGGCTGCATGTGATCGGCCGCTTGAAACCCGGCATTTCGCGCAAGCAGGCGCAGGCCAACGTAGACGTTGTCTTCAAGCAGGTGGTGGCCGAGGAATTCGCGAAACTCAGCCAGAGCCAGCCGGATATCTTGAAGCAGAGCCTGAAACTGCACGATGCCGGCGCGGGGGTCTCCAGCCTGCGCGGCGATTTTGCCGACCCGCTGTACGTGCTGATGGCCGTGGTCGCGCTGGTGCTGGTGATCGCCTGCGCCAATGTCGCGAACCTGCTACTGGCGCGCGCCACCGCGCGGCAAAAGGAGATGGGCGTGCGCCTCGCGCTGGGCGCGGGCCGGGCGCGCATCATCCGCCAGTTTCTAACCGAAAGCCTGATGCTCTCCGTGGCCGGTGGGTTGCTCGGCAGCCTGCTGGCGGTGTACGGCGTGCAGTTGTTGGTTGCCTTGGTCGGAGACCACTCCGGTTCGGTGGCGCTGGATGCGCGCCCGGATCTGCGCGTCCTGTTTTTCACTATAGGGGTCTCGCTGCTTACCGGCCTGATCTTTGGCCTGGCGCCTGCCTGGAGATCCGCGCGAGTCAACGTCAGCAGCACGTTGAAAGAAGCCGGGCGCGGGCTTACCGCGGGTACCGCCAAGATCGGCGCCGGAAAAATCCTGGTGATTGGGCAGATCGCACTGTCGGTCATGCTTCTGATTGGCGCGGGATGGTTCATCCGCACGCTGCGCAACCTGGAAAACGTCGATCTGGGCTATCGGCGGGAGAACTTGGCCTTGGTGCGCGCCGACTTCCTTTCGGCCGGTTACACGGGCAAGCGGCTCCCAGTCGCTTTTAACGAAGTGTGCGACCGGTTGGAGCGAATCCCCGGCGTGCGCGCCGTATCCTATTCGGAGAATGGGCTTTTTAGCGGGACCGAGTCCGGCGACAAGATCAGCGTGGAAGGCTACAAGTCACAGAAGCCAAGCGATCTCAGCGCGCGCTTCGACCAGGCCGGCCCGAATTACTTTACGACGGTGGGCATCCCCATCATGCTGGGGCGCGATATCGGGCCGCAGGATGTGGAGTCGGCGGAATCCGTCTGCGTGGTGAATGAAGCTTTTGCCAAATTCTATTTCGGCGGGCAAAACCCTATCGGCAAGCACGTGGCGGACGAGTTCCCGGACACACACAAAACTTTCACGATCGTGGGCGTGGCGCGCGACGCGCGGGACCACAACTTGCGGGGGGAAATCTTTCGCCGATTCTATCTCTCCGCGCTGCAGTCCTTGGGCGGCTTCGCGCCATCCATGAACTTCGAGATCCGGACCACGGGCGATCCAGGCGCGGCGATCCAGGCGGCCCGCAAGGCGATTCTCGCCTACGATCCGGCCATACCGATCGGCCGGGCGCAACCCTTCGTGACGATGCTGGACGATAATTTGCGGCAGGAGCGCATCATCGCGCAGCTCTCCACGGCGTTCGGCGGCCTGGCGCTGCTGCTGGCCGCGATCGGCCTGTACGGCGTGCTTTCCTACGCGGTGGCGCAGCGCACCAATGAAATCGGCATTCGCATGGCGTTGGGGGCGGAGCGCGGCACGGTGGTCCGGATGGTGCTGCGCGAGACGGCGGTGCTCATCGCCATTTGGGCTGGCGGCGGGAGTGCCTGCCAGCCTGGCCTGCGCGAAGCTCATCCAAAGCAAGCTGTTCGGCCTGAAGCCGGCCGATCCGGTGACGCTGGGGGCTGCAGTCGGCATCATGATCGTAGTGGCCATCGCATCGGGCTATCTGCCGGCGCGGCGGGCATCGCGGGTGGATCCGCTGATTGCGCTGCGTTACGAGTAGCGCGGAACCATGGAACCACAGGTGGACACAAGAGGCACACAGATCGAGTCCGGCTCGTATCCGCGTTTTATAGCCCGCCGATGAAAGCGGTGTGCCGCGTGAGGGGTCATGGCCAGTCCTGCGAGGCATGCCGAATGCGAAGCACCTGCACTTGGTCTTCGATGATTTCGTAGACGGCAATATAGGGCCACGGCGCGAACACAAGCTCCCTAGTATTATCGGCCAAGCCTATTCGTCCGCGGCGGGGAGATTTGCGGAGTTCTGCAACGCTTGTGTAAATCTTTTTGGCCACCCGCTGTGCCGCGGCGGGGCTACTCTCGGGGATGCGTTCGACGATGCAGGCGAGATCGTCCGCTGCATTGGTTGTCCATCGAACGCGCATCGTCAGCGAAACATATGCTCGATGCGCTCAACCACTTCGTCATGTTCCAATAAATCGCCACGGCGGGCGGAGGCGCGTCCCTGCTCCACAGCCGCGATGAAACGATCGTCATACTCCAGCATCCGGTCAACCGCTTCCTCAATCACTTGGGCGGGGTTCTTACCGATTCGGGTCGCGACCTGTTGAAGACGGGCTTCTTTTTCCGGCGAAAAATGCAACTTCCATAATGTCTTTTTAGCGTAAGGGGTCAATCGGTTCCTGTCAACGGGCTTGCGTCTAGCCGTCGGTCCAAAACCACCGGCTCATGATCACCTTCTGTTCCGTATAAAACGCCACCGCATCCCGCCCGTGCGCGTGCAAATCGCCATAAAACGAATTTTTCCAGCCGGAGAACGGGAAGAAGGCCATGGGCGCGGCGACTCCCACATTCACCCCCACCATCCCCACCTCGACGCGCGACGCGTACTCGCGGGCACTCTTGCCGTCCGACGTGAAGATCGACGTGGTGTTGCCAAAAGCCGAGCTGTTCACCAGCGCGATGGCTTCATCCAGATCCCGCACGTGGATGACGCTCAGCACGGGCCCGAAGATCTCTTCGCGCGCGATGGCCATGCCGGGCGCCACGCCATCGAAAACGGTCGGTCCCAGGAAACAGCCGCCGTCGGAGCCGCCGTTAGCGGCACTCATGCGCTCGCGCCCGTCCACCAGGAGCTGCGCGCCTTCCGCCACGCCCTTCTCGATGTAGCCCAGCACGCGCGCGCGGTGTTCGGCGGTGACCAGCGGCCCCATTTCGGTGCCCGGCGCGGCGCCGTCGCCGATGCGCAGAGCGCGCACCTTGCGCAGCAGCGCATCCAGCAACGGGCGCGATTCGCCCACCGCCACCAGCACGCTGCCCGCCAGACAGCGCTCGCCGGCCGCGCCGAACGCAGAGCCCATGATGGCCTCGACGCTCTTCTCCACGTTGGCGTCCGGCATTGCCACCAGGTGGTTCTTCGCGCCGCCCAACGCCTGCACGCGCTTGCCGTGCGCGGCGGCCGTCTGGTAGACGTACTTCGCCACGGGGCTCGACCCGACGAACGAAATCGCGCGCACCAGCGGATGCGCCAGCAAAGCGTCCACGGCTTCGCGCGATCCGTGCAGCAGGTTGTAGACGCCCGCCGGAAGGCCGGCATCGTGCAGCAGTTCGGCGGTGCGCGTGGGGGTCAGCGGCACTTTCTCCGACGGCTTCAGGATGAACGTGTTGCCGCAGGCGATGGCGAAGGGAAACATCCACATGGGCACCATGGCCGGAAAGTTGAACGGAGTGATGCCGGCGCACACCCCCAAAGGCTGGTGGATGGTCTGGCAATCGATACCCTTCGAGACGTTTTCGAGCGACTGGCCCATCATCAGGCTGGGCATCCCGCAGGCCACTTCCACCATTTGGATGGCGCGGCGCACGCTGCCGGCGGCGTCGTCCACGGTCTTTCCGTTTTCAGCCGAGAGGATGCGCGCGATCTCGCCGGCGTGTTTCTCCAGCAGATCCTTGTAACGATAGAAAACCTGCACGCGATCGGCGACCGGCACTTCCCGCCACTTGAGGTATGCCGCGTGCGCGGCGTGCGCGGCGCGGTCTACATCGTCCGCGGTGGCGTAGGGGACCTGCGCGATCATTTCGCCGGTGGCCGGGTTCACGATCGGATGCAGCGTTCGTCCCGGCGCATCTTCCCAGCTTCCGTTGGTATAGAACTTCACGGTACGAACGGCGGTTTCAGCGGCGGTCATGGATGTCCTCCGAGGCCCTCGCATCATGGTACAACCATCGACTGTCGCAATTCCCCTTGACACAGTGCGGGTAATTGATATACTGTGTCAAATAGTGACATACTATGACGAAAGCTAGCCAATCTCGAATCGACTCCCTTCTTCCGCTATCGCCCACCATTTTCCACATGCTGCTGGCGCTCGGCGAGGGCGAACGCCATGGCTACGCGCTGAAGCGCGAGATCCTGCAGCGTACCGCCGGCAAGCTGAACCTGGGATCCGGCGCGCTGTACGGCTCCATCAACAAGATGTTGGAGCAGGGGCTGATCGAAGAATCGGAAGAGCGGCCGGACGCGCACCTGGATGACGAGCGCCGCCGCTATTACCGGATTACGCCCCTCGGCAAGCGCGTGGCGCAGGGCGAGGCCGTGCGTATGCGGCAATTGGTCCGCCTGGCGGAAGCTCGCTTGGGGCTTCCCCAAATTGCATGAGGCGCGCCGTGGCCGATCCAAAACAAATCTATCGCTTTCTGTTGAGGCTGTATCCCGCGCGCTTCCGCGAGGAATACGAAGCGCCGCTGGAACGCCAGTTTCGCGACGAATACGGCGAAGCGCGGGGCCACTGGGCGCGGGGCCTTTTCTGGCTCAGGGCACTTGCCGATCTGGCCATCTCCGTTCCCACGGAGTGCGCGCGGGGGTTGCGGCAAGATCTGGCTTACGCCGCCCGAGTGTACCGGCGGCGCGCGCTGGTCACCGCGCTGGCGATCGCCGCGCTGGCGCTGGCCATCGGCGTGACCACGGGCGTCTTCAGCGTGCTCAACGCGCTGCTGATTCGCAGCCTTCCGTTCCACGATCCCGCGCGCCTGGTGCAAGCCAGGAATTATCAGCAAGGCCGGTCGGGCCTGCGCGTTTGGCGGGACGGCAATCCATACTTGATGGATGCCGCTACCTTCAGCTCATCGGACATGAACCTGAGCCGCTCAGGCCAGGCGGCGCGCGTGCACGTCACCGAAACCACCGCCAATTTTTTCGCGCTGCTGGGCGCAGAGCCGGAATTCGGCCGAGCCTTCAGGACGGACGAAGATGTGCCCGGCAAGGACGGGGTTGCGGTAATCGGATACAGCCTTTGGCAGCAGATGTTCGGAGGCGATTCGCGCGTGCTAGGCGCGACCATCCACGTGAACGGCGCGACCCTGACCGTGCTGGGCGTGGCGCCGCGGGGTTTCGATTACCCGGCTAAAACCGCGGTTTGGACTCCCACCGTTTTCGACGTCTGGCGGCTGGGGAAAACCGGCGCAATCTTCGGCTATACGATCGGACGGCTGAAATCCGGAATCTCCCTCGCGCGGGCGAATACCATCTTCCAGGCCGAACTCCGTCGCGCGGATCCCAATGCCCTGAAAGGGGACCCGGCCGACCGGCCGCGATTGGTCTCGCTGCAGGACCAGCTTGCCGGCCCCATTCGGCAGGCATCGCTGGTGCTGCTGGCGGTAGTGGCTTTCGTGCTGCTGATCGCCTGCGCCAACGTGGCGCAACTGCTGCTCTCGCGCATGACCGAGCGGCGCCAGGAGATGGCCATGCGTGCCGCTCTGGGCGCCAGCCGCGCACGCCTGGTGCAGCAGTTGATCACGGAGAGCGTCATGCTGACGATAGCGGCGGCCACGGCGGGACTGGCGGTGGCCTACTGGGCTGCGCGGCTGGCATCCACCGTGCAGCCTGCGCAACTGACGGCGCAGGGTTATTCGATCCTGGACTGGCGGGTGCTTGGATTCGCCATGGCGGTGGCCCTTCTCACGGGCGCGGTCTTCGGAGTGCTTCCAGCCTGGCTGATCGGCCGGACGCAGCCCACCGCCGATTCCGTGCGCATTCAGGCTGGAACGCAAAGCTCCGGAGTGAGCCGCATGCGTTGGGCTCTGATTGCCATGCAGGCCTTATTGACCGTGGTCCTGGTGGCGGGCGCGTTAACCATGGGGCGGAGCTTCCTTAGACTGATGGGCACAGACCTCGGTTTCCGCACGCAGAACGTCGCGACGGCAACCGTATCGCTGTTCGGCTCGCGTTACGAAACCACCCACCAGACTCAGTCGTATTACGGCCAAGTCCTCGACCGCCTGCGCGCCGTGCCGGGTGTGGAATCGGCCGGCGGCGCGGACTACCTGCCGCTGACCGCCAACCAAGCGCTCATGCTGCTTCGCACCGTGCTGGATTCCGGCGCCCGGGCGCCAGCGGTGCCGATCGCCATTACGCCGGGCTACTTCCGCAGCATGGGAGCCACGATTGTGGAGGGCCGCGATTTTTCGGATGCCGATCGGGCGGGCGCGGAGCCGGTGACGATTGTCAACGAAGAGTTTGCCCGGCAGACTGCCAACGGCGCCCGTCTGGCCGGACGAACCATAACCACGCCGTTCGACCCGAAGCCGCTCAAGATCGTGGGAGTCGTCCGAACCATGCGCTTCGCGCCTTCGGATACCGTGGACGCGCACTTCTATCTGCCGGCTGCGCAACACACGGCGCCGTTTATGACTTTTGTGGCGCGCCTGCACGGAAAGCCCGAGCGCTATCTACCGCTCCTCCGTGACACGATTCAGCAGGTGGACCCGCAGATCCCCGTGTACGGCGCCATGACGCTCGGCCAAAGACTGGACGCAACTCTGGCCAAACCCCGCTTCTACACCACGGCTGTTTTGTTTCTGGGCGGATTTGCGGTGGTGCTGGCGCTCATCGGAGTCTATGGCGCGGCATCGTACTCGATCTCGCAGCGGACGCACGAAATCGGCGTGCGGATCGCGGTCGGCGCTTCGCCCGGACGTCTGCGGCTCGCGCTGCTACGGCAAGGCATGTTGCCGATTGCCGTGGGCATGGCCACGGGAGTGGCGGGGGCGATCGCCTTGGGACGCTTCTTGCAATATCTGATGGATGCGGTCGAGCCGCTGGACCTTGGGACGTGCGCGTTGGCCGCGCTGCTGCTGGCTATCACAGCGGCCGTGGCAGTGTGGACGGCGACCGCGCGCGTGTTGCGCGTCGACCCCATGCGGGCACTTAGGGCCGAGTGAGAAACCGTAGTGCAGCACGCCCGCCGCCGCACCACGAAGTAATCCACGATCATGATGTCAGCAATTTTGTAAAAGCATCTTAAGCAGCAGCCCATCGTAGAGCCTGTTATCGTTCGTAACGCCCTGTCTTGAAGTCCTCGGTGCTCGTGGAGATGGCGTCGGCAATAGTTGGTGGCGATTCCGGGTCCAACTCCAAGTCTAGGAGGGAGGGAGCCAGACCGAAGGCGGCCTTGATAGCGTCATCCACTTGGGCCAGAACAAGGGCGTCAACCGTCCCCAGATTTTTGATAAGCCGCTTGCGGTCCACCGCCCGAATTTGGTTGAAGACCGCCACCGAGGAAACCGTCAGGCCGGTGGAAGGATCGGCGGGCAACAGAACGTGCAGGGGCGAGAGAGGCAGTCTGACGGTTGATGTGATCGGCGCGACCATCGTCACGGCGCTATAGCGATTACTGGTGTCGTTCTGGACGACTAAGGCAGGCCTGGTTTTCTTGATCTCGTGCCCGACTGTCGGGTCGAGTGCCGTGAGGTAAATTTCGCCTCTTTTCGGCCAACCGTTGCTTGCACCGTGGCTTGCCGCCTTTCTTGTTCGTCGAGTTTCTGCCATTGCTCTTGATCCACAGCAAACCAGTCTCCGGCGATTTCCAGGTCGAGGTCGTGATCGCGGAGGGCAGCCTGCTTCAGCCGTCCCCGCAGAGCCTCCGCGCTGGCCGTGGCGACGTAGTGCTGCACAGCCCGGTCAATGAAGCGGCTGCGCTGGCCAGGCCGCGCCAGACGGTCAATGGTAAGGACCGTGGCTTCCGGCAGGATGACGTTGATGCGTTGTGCCATTCATCCATATGGTATACACACGCCATGTGTATGTCAAATTATTTCAGCCGAATTCAGGCCGCGTCGCATCAGCGCCCAATGCAGCGCGCCCGCGGCCAGAAATCCGGCGAACCAGGCGTAGTCGTACAACCATCGCAGCGCGGGGATCGCCAACCCCGACAGGGCCACCACGATCCCGCACGCCAGAGCCAGCAGCGCGCGATAGTTGAATCCGCCCGAATACTCATAGCTGCGGCCGCGCAGATACAGATCCTCGACCACCAGCGTCCGCTTGCGTACGAGGAAGTAATCCACAATCATGATGCCGGCAATGGGTCCCAGCAACGCCGAATAGCCGACCAGCCAGCCGAAGATGTAGGCGCTGTAATCGCCCAGCAGTCTCCATGGCATCATCGCCAGGCCCAGGCATCCGGTGATCAGCCCACCGGTGCGGAACGAAATCCGCCGCGGATTCAGATTCGAAAAATCGTTCGAGGGCGAAACCACGTTGGCCGCCACATTGGTATTCAGCGTGGCCAGCAGCAACGCGATCAGCGCCACGAAGGCTACCGCGGGCTGATGGAAGCGGCCCAACAGCACCACCGGATCCCAAATCGCTTCGCCGAAAATCACTACGGAGGCCGAAGTCACCGCCACGCCGATGAACGAGTACAGCGTCATGGCCGTAGGCAGCCCCAGCGCCTGTCCCAACATCTGCGCCTTCTGCGAGCGGGCATAGCGCGAGAAGTCGGGAATGTTCAGCGCCACCGTCGCCCAGAAACCCACCATGCCGGTAAGGGCCGGCACGAAGAAGCGCCAGAACGCGGCGCTGTCGCGGAAGCGGCTGGGCGCGCTCAGCACCGGACCGAAGCCGCCCGCCTCGCGCGTAACCCAAAACAGCAGGAGCACACCGATCGCCAGCATGAAGGGCGCGCCGATGCCTTCCAGAAACTTGATGGTCCGGATGCCGCGCCAGATCACCGCCATATTCAACAGCCAGAAGAATACGAAGCAGACCGCCGATCCGGCTGCGAAGCGCCCCCAGGCCGGCCACAGGATGCGCAGCATGGCGTTGATGGCTTGGCCGCCGATCCAGGTCTGGATACCGAACCAGCCGCAAGCCACCAGCGCGCGCAGGATAGCGGGCACGTTCGCGCCCAGCACGCCGAACGGAGCGCGCACCAGAACGGGAAACGGTATGCCGTACTTGGCGCCGGCGTGCGCGTTCAGCACCATGGGCACGAGCACCACGAGATTGCCTAGCAGAATCGTGCCGACAGCCTGCCACCAGTTCATGCCGCCGGCGATAAGCCCGGAAGCCAGCATGTAGGTGGGGATGCACACGCTCATCCCGACCCACAACGAAGCGTAGTTGTAGACGCCCCAATCGCGGCGGGATTGCGGGACCGGCGCGAGATCTTCGTTGTAGAGGGAACTCGCGCGGATGTCGGCCGCCATCACTTAAAGGCTCCGCCGTGCGCGGCGCGCTTGAGGAATTGGCCACGGCCCGCGCGTCCCAGGTATCGCTCGCCATCCACAATCGTTTCGCCGCGCGAGAGCACCATGCGCGCGTTGCCTTTCACGCGGAAGCCTTCGAACATCGAATAATCCACGCGCATGTGATGCGTGGCCGCCCCGATCATGTGCTCCTGTTGCGGGTCCCAGATCACGATGTCGGCATCGCTGCCGGGCGCGAGTTCCCCTTTGCGCGGATACAGGCCGAACAGCCGGGCCGGGGTGGTCGATACCAGTTCCACGAACCGGTTCAAGCTCAGGCGGCCTTCATTCACCCCGTAATGATAAAGAAGCTGCAGGCGATTCTCGATGCCCGGACCGCCGTTGGGAATCTTGGTGAAATCGTCTTTGCCCAGCGACTTCTGGTCCGCGAAACAGAACGGACAGTGGTCGGTCGAGACCACTTGCAGATGGTCGTTCTTGAGGCCGTCCCACAGCTTCGGCTGATGCCGCTTCTCGCGCAACGGCGGCGTGAAGACGTACTTGGCGCCTTCGAATCCGGGGCGCGCGAGATCGTCCATCGATAGCAACAGGTACTGCGGGCAGGTTTCCGCGAACGCCGGCAGGCCGCGGTCGCGCGCCTCGCGCACCTGGTTCAAGGCGTCCTCGCTCGAAAGGTGCACGATGTATACCGGCGCGCCGGCCATCTCGGCCAGGGCGATGGCGCGGTGTACGGCTTCCGCCTCCGCCGTGGCGGGCCGCGTGAGGGCGTGATAGATGGGCGCGGTCTTGCCTTCCGCCAGCGCGCGCCGCACGATCACGTCGATCACGCCGCCGTTCTCGGCATGCATGCAGATGAGCGCGCCGTTTCGCGCCGATTGCGAGAGGGCTCTGAAGATGGTCGCGTCATCCACCATCAGCACGCCCGGATAGGCCATGAACAGCTTGAAGCTGGCCACGCCTTCGTCCACCATGGCGTCCATATCTTCCAGGCCGGCTTCGTAGAGATCGGTCACGATCATGTGCAGGCCGTAATCGATGGATGCCCGATTGTCGGCCTTCTTCCACCAAATGTCCAGCGCGTCGCGCATCTTCATGCCGCGCGCCTGGATGGCGAAATCGATCAGGGTGGTGGTGCCGCCGAAGGCCGCCGCGCGCGTGCCGGTTTCGAAATCGTCGCTGGAGGTGGTGCCGCCAAAGGGCATGTCGAGATGCGTATGCACGTCGATACCGCCCGGCAGCAGCAACATGCCGGACGCGTCGATCACCCGGTCCGCCGTGTCGATTGGGATGCCGGCGGCAATCTCGCGAATCCTTTCGCCGTCGATCAGGATGTCGGCCGGGAACGTCTTCTCGGATGTCACCACCGTGCCGTTTCGAATGAGTGTCGTCAACGCGCCTCCTTGATTCAGAATGTGGCGCACGCACTCGTGCGTGCCGCGTCGGCACTTTTGCCGACGCACGGCCTTTTACGCAGCAAGTGTCGAGACGAGTCTCGACACGGCACGCACGAGTGCGTGCGCCACGTCGTATCAGTATAGTGTAAACGCTATGATGGCCATATGAAGCTTCTGCTCTGCGCCGTGCTGGCAGCGGGCGCCGCGGCCGCGCAAACGTTCTCCGCGTCGCCCTTGCTCGATCGGGCCATCGACCAGGCCATCCAGGAAGGGCGGATTCCCGGAGCCGTGCTGCTGATCGGGCACAAGGGCCAGATCGTCCATCGCAAGGCGTATGGCAAGCGTGCGCTGGTACCTACCCCCGAAGCGATGACCGTCGATACCATCTTCGACCTGGCCTCGTTGACCAAGGTTGTGGCGACCACCTCGTCGCTGATGAAGCTCTTCGAGGAGGGCAAGTTCCGGCTGAACGAGCGCGTCACGCAATACCTGCCGGAATTCATGGAAGGCAAGAGCGAGATCACCATCCGCAACCTGTTCACGCACTTTTCGGGCATGCCCCCGGACCTGGCCTTGAACCCGCCATGGAGCGGCTACCAGACGGGCATCCGCATGGCCATGAACGAAAGGCCCGGCGCGCCGCCCGGCGCGCACTTTACCTATAGCGATATCAATTTCATCCTGCTGGGCGAGTTGGTGCACCGGCTGAGCGGACAGATGCTCTCGGACTATGCGCGCGAGCACGTCTTTCTGCCGCTGGGCATGCGGGAGACCATGTTTCAGCCGCCGGCGTCGCTGATTCCGCGCATCGCCCCCACCGAGCGTGACGGCGCAAACGGCGCGCCGCTGCGGGGCGTGGTGCATGACGAAACGTCGCGCTACATGGGCGGCGTCGCGGGGCACGCGGGCCTGTTCTCCACGGCCGACGATCTGTCGCGCTTCTGCCAAATGATGCTGCGCAAGGGCGAGTTTGACGGCACGCGGCTGTTCAGTGCGCTCACGGTGGAGAAGTTCACCACGCCCCAAAGCCCCGCGGACCAACCCATCCTGCGCGGCCTCGGCTGGGATATCGACTCGTCCTTCTCCGGCAATCGCGGCGATTTGTTTCCGATCGGTTCTTATGGCCACACCGGTTTCACCGGCACATCCATCTGGATCGATCCCGTGAGCGATACCTACGTGATCCTGCTGGCGAACAGCGTACACCCATTCCGCAGGCCGGCCATCACGGGACTGCGCGGCAAGGTGGCGACCATCACTGCGGCGGCGCTCGGAATCGACGCGCCCGGCGTGGCCCTCACCGGCTACAACGAGACGATTTCCGGAGCGGGGCTGCGGCGCGACGTCGAGCGCAACACGCTGACGCTGACCGGGCTTGACGTGCTCGCCAACCAGGACTTCCAGCCGCTCAAAGGCAAGCGCATCGGGCTGATCACGAACCCCACCGGCGTGGATCACGCCGGGCGGCGCGATATCGACATCATGCGGGCTGCCGGGGTGAACATCGCGGCGCTGTTCTCGCCGGAGCACGGATTCGCGGGGGCGGAAGACCGTCCGGACGTGGGCGATACGACCGATCCGGCCAGCGGGATCAAGGTCTATAGTCTCTACGGGAAAACGCAGCGCCCTACGCCGGGGATGCTGCGCGGGATCGACGCACTGGTATTCGATATACAGGACGTAGGCGCGCGATTCTACACTTACGAAACCACCATGGCCTACGCCATGGAAGCGGCCGCCAAAGCAGGCATCGCGTATTATGTTTTGGACCGGCCCGACCCGATCACGGGCGTCCACGTGGAAGGGCCGCTGCTCGATCGCGACGCGCTTTCCTTCGTAGGCTATTTCCCGCTGCCGCTGCGCCACGGCATGACCATGGGCGAACTGGCGAAGCTGTTCAACGGCGAAAACCATATCGGCGCGAATCTGACGGTGGTCCCGATGAAGGACTGGCAGCGCGGCGACTGGTTCGACGCGGGCGATTTGCCGTGGATCAATCCGTCGCCGAACATGCGCAGCTTGAACGCGGCGCTGCTCTATCCCGGCGTGGCCATGCTCGAATACTCGAAGAATTACTCGGTCGGGCGCGGAACGGACGCGCCGTTCGAGCAGATCGGCGCGGATTTCATCCATGGGCCGGAACTGGCGGCGTATTTGAACCGGCGGCGCATTCCGGGCGTGCGCGTGTATGCCACGCGTTTTCTGGCCGTCGAAGGCGTGCGCTTCGTAATCACCAGCCGGGACGACTTCGATTCCGCGCGCCTGGGGCTGGAGATTGGCGCGGCGCTGCAGAAGCTGTATCCGGGCAAGATCGACTTCGATGCGGACAAGAAGCTGATCGGCAGCGCGGAGGTGATCCGCGAACTGGCTGCGAGGGACGATCCGCGGGATATTCAGCAGAGGATGGCGGACAGCGTGGCGGCGTTTCTTAAGCTGCGGGAGAAGTATTTGATTTACCGGTGACAGAGAGTACCTGCGCGTCCTCACCGACCCCGCCTTGCAGCTCGGACATAAGGGCAGCAATCTCTCCTTCGAGCCTCGCGTCCTTTAGCTGTTTGGCGAGGGTCAAGGCCTGCGAGAGGAGCCCCTCAGCTTCTTGGTGACGCCCGGTCATGACGTAATCTCTACCGAGCTCAGTTAGGATTCTGGCCTCGTCGCCGCGGTCACCGGCTTGGGCGAGTGCGAGGGCCTGCCTTAAGTACCTTTCAGAGCCTTCGTAATCGCCCAGCCGTTGTGTGGTCATGCCCAGATTCGTGAGAGCCCGCTCGACATTTGTCTGTTCTCCGGATTGTTGACCGAGTTCAAGGGCTTGGAGACTAAGATCATTGGCGCGTCTTATATTGCCAGTGGCAATGTACGCTCGCCCCAGGTCAGTCAGGATTGCGGCGGAGTTTGCGTCATCGTCCAGGGATCTAGCAATCACCAGGGCCTGTTCCAGGTGGCCAACGCCCTGGTCATTAAGGCCATCAACCGCCTCGACGCTGCCCAGCCGCCGTAGAGCCTCCATCTGTCCTCGCTGATCGCCGAGCTCGGTTTGGATTCGAAAGGCCTCTTCATACTTTTCCCTGGCGCGGCCGAAGTCCTGGGTTAATGCGTGCAATGATCCGGCGATAGCATATGCATCGGCACGCTGCCTCTGGTTTCCCGTAAAACTCGCGATACTGAGTGTGTCCTCGTTTAGCCGCAATGCCTCTTCTATGCGGCCCATCTTCACGTAAGTCTGCGTCAACACCATCAGAGGGCCTATCTCAAGAGACCGATTGCCGGAATCCCGGGCGCGATCCAAGGCCTGCCGCGCAAGCCCCTCGGCCTGCTCTTGGTTGCCCGACAAAAGCGTGAGCTGAGCTAACCCGCACAGGGCAGCTGTCTCGACGTCTGGCCGATGGGCGTCCCGGGCTTTTTGAACGGCTTCGCGTAACGTGCCCGCCGCTTCACTGGACCCGACCTGCATTGCGTCGTGACCTAAGGTAAATAAGAGCTGCGCCTCGGTGGCGGGATCGTTGAGTACTCTCGCGGCATCCCTCGCTGCACTGAACCAACGGTCACGCTCGGCAGGTTCGAGCCAAAGGTTCAGGATCGGCGCAAGTATCGCGGGATAACCGCTACACCGTCTGGCGATGGTCTCGTCGCGTTGATAGTTGGCAGCGGCCCAGGACTGGCCAGCCCTGATGTTGTCTGACTCCTTATCCAGCACTTCGCGCCACCCCTCAGATGCGGAGTCGTACGCCGCTCGAATGCGTCCACAGACTGTAAGATAGTGGTCTGCGTGCCGGAACTGCGCTTCAAACAATTCTTCCGCAGGCATGTTGGACAGGGCTACTGGGCGGATCGCCGCGGCGAGCCTGAGCCGGGATCCATCCGGCGAACGCAACACAAGCGCGAACTCGTGCAGCTTCGACAGCAGACGATTGTCAGGGTCCTGCGATACATACCCTTCTGCTTCGCTGTCAAACCATCCTGGAAAAACAGCGCAGCGTCGCAGCGTTCTGGCCGTATCGTCGTCCAATTGCTCATAGAGGCGTCGCAGTGCGGTCGCCATAAGTCCCTTAAACTCGGTTGCGTCAGATCGCAGCAGTTGGCCCGCCAAATGCGGTGACTCTGCCAGGAGATCGCCGGCCAGCCGGACGGCCAATATGTTGCCCTCTAGCTTGGCTGCTATTTCCTGTGCCCGAGGCTTCTCGAGGGCTGGCGCCATTTCGAGCAACAGACGAGTGGCGTCCTGTACGGAAAGCCCGCCCACGCGCAGGGCCTCAAGCCCCCGCGTTCCTAGGGCCGTTCGGGAAGTGGCAATAAGGGCGCAGTCTGGCGGCGGCAGCAAGGCTTCCACGACCAGCGGATCGGACACATCATCCAGGATGAACAAGCAGCGCCGTCTTGTAAAGACGTGGAGATACATGCCCCGAAGTCCGCCGATGTCATCCGGCAAGTGAGCTTCAGGGCTGCGAAGCCATATAGCGCTGCGAACGAGGCCGGCCAATCCGCCCTGCTTCAAGCGGCCGGTGCCGCCCTCCAGAAAGAACCGCCCGTCCGGGAACTCGTCTTTCAGTTCCGCCGCCAGGGCGAGGGCGAGGGATGTCTTGCCCACTCCGCCCGCTCCGACCAGGTTAACGTTGTGGTGCTCGCGCAAGACTTGTAAGGCCACCTCCATTTCTGGCCTCATGACGAACCTACGATCCAGCGTGGGCAAGTTTGATGGATCGCGCCACGGGCCGGTGGGACCACCTGAGGCGCGCGGAGACGAACGTGTCTCGGTGAAGAAAAAGCCGCCACCTTGCCAACTCCAGAAATCTACCGCCTGCTGGCCGATCAGGGTATAAGCGTATTCGGGGAGCCACAAAAGTAACGGCCGGCCGAGGCTGCGGAATTGTTCCCTGCGAAGCTGAAGCTCGTGCAAGGTATTCTGCCTACGGCGGCGCCTTTCGTCGCCAGAGGGCAAGAGTTGCTCTAGGCCGTACACGAACAGCGGGCGGGGTGAATTGGGGGCGGCGGACAATGTGTCCAGGAGGCTCGGATCGTCTCCCGTGACGACGACGTCAACGGGCGGGCTCGCTAGCTCCGCACCGAGCAAGATCCCGAGGCGGCGCTGTTCGCGGCTGTCGTTACAGACGGCGAAGATCAACGCGAACTGCCCCTCTGCGTTCCGTATCGCTTGAGCCAAGCGGCGCAAGTTGCGCGCGTTTTCCTCGCTTGGATCACGGGCCTGCGTGACGTAGATATCCGACAGATCGCGCAATATTTCGTCGCGGGACGGAATATGGGTGGCCGCGCTCATCGGATTCCGGGGTCCTGCGAACGCCGATAGGCGTCGGACGCGGCCACCAGAGGGTGGAGATCTACCTTGTTATCGTCACCGCACAAATACTCCAGCACGAGGCGTTTGAAGATGAGCTCGCGGTACTCGTCGGTCCCGGCGGGGGCGTTCTTGCTTTTGTCAATTGCTGCCAGGCACGGTAGATACCGGGCCTCCACAAGCTTAGTAAACTCCTGCGCCCGGCTGCGGATCGAAAGTTTTACATGATTTTCGCAAACCCTTTCTGAGTCATCCGTTTGCGCCTCAAGAACCGCCTGCCTGACAAGGAGGATCAGATCGCTGATGTGCCCGCCGGAAAATGTGATCAACTGATCGAGGAGACCAGCTTCTGTAAAAAGTACGTTGTCATCGGCGCCTTGCTGCACGAGGCGTTTGCAAATCACCTCCTTGAGCGCTGTGCGGCCCGCCCCGGAATATTTATCTTCGACTCCAGCGAGCTTGTTTACGGGGATAGCGGGCAGGAATTCGGGCATCTGTTCCCAGATGTCGCCCAGGTTTACGGAAATCGATATGGGCACCGTGTAGATGACGTGACACGGCACTGAACGCAAGTCGGGCGCGTGATCCACGAACATGGCGCGCTGAAGGTCGTGGCTCTTTCCGGCCTCGTCCGTGGCACTCAGGGCGAGTTTATCGCAGCCATCGCAGATGACAACGAGACCTTTGAATCCGGCTTCGCCTGTGCGCGTGCATGCATCTTCGATGAGATCCTGCACGGCGCTGAGAAATCCCTTGGTGTCGGCTTCCAGCTTAAGGGTGATGTCGCGGCTGCGGCCAAAGCCACCGCGCAGTTCCAACCCCAAACCGAGGTGACCGAGGAATTGGGCCAGGAAACCCGGCGCAAGCTTCGCGTCCAGCTTGCCGGTAGCTCCGCCCTTGAACTCCTGGCCGTGAGTAATCTCTTTTTCGAGGAGGAACTCGGCTAGCTTCTGGGCACTCGTTCCTTTCACCTCGATCGGCTTCGACTTGCGCGCCGAGAGCTGTTCCACAACTTGACCGGCCATCAGCAGGAGCACGGTTGTGTATTCGAATGTTCTGCTTGCGATGTCCGCTACGTCGAAAAAGACGGTGGCGTAACCCTTCTCCTCCAAAAAGCGCTGTGTGCGCAGTAACTCGGTGGTCTTGCCGCACTTGGTGTGGCCCATCAACAGATGATGGGACGTATGGCCGGGGGCATTCAGAATCTTTTGGACGAGCTTCCGCGCGGTCTTGCTTTGCCCGCGGACTTCCGACAAGTCGACGTATCGCACATCGTCATCGGCCGGAAGCGGCTGGTCGGAGTCAAACGCATTGTAGATTTTCGTAAGGTCCAGCATGGAACGCCCAGAAAACCCTAGATCCTGCCCTAATCTTAGCATTGGATCGATCCGGCGACGGGCGCCCACCTAATGTCAACGTCCTACCCAACAATCTCCACTCGGTACTCTTCAATCACCGGGTTCGCCAGCACCTCGTGCGCAATCGTTTCCACATCCTTCTGCGCCTGCTCCCGGCTCATCCCGTCGGCGATGGTGATGTCGAAAACTTTGCCCTGGCGCACGTCGGCGATGGCGGCGTGCCCCAACCCCGCCAGCGCTGCGCGGACAGCGTGGCCTTGCGGATCGAGCACCGTGGTTTTCAGCGAGACATAGACGCGAGCTTTCATGAGACTACGATTATACGCGGAATCGGCCGGGCGGAGTCCGCATGGCGTTGAACAGCGCCGCGTTCTCGCGCAGGATGCGATCCGTGGTGGCCGGATCGACCTGCGTATCCCATACGCCGCGCTCATGGCTGCCGCCTAGCAGCACGCCATCGCGGCGCGGAAACATGTAGATATCGGCTGGACCGACGGTCATGTATTCGATCTCCGGCTGCGGCAGCAGGAAGGACAATTGGCCCCGGATGGGGACCAACTCGTCGTCATGGAAAAGCTCACGCGACCCCAGGCCGGTGCAGTTGAAAAGCAGCGGCTCGCGTAGCGACAACAGCTCACGCGCATCCCGAAATTCGCGCACCGCGAGGTCGCCCCTGGCCGTCAGGAAATCCCGCAGCAGGGCGTTGAGGTAGATGGCGGGTTCGATGAGCATCGAATAGCGCCGGTAGGCATAGGGCACATCGAAGGAGTGCTCGTTCCGCGCAAGCTGACGGCCATCGGGATAAAGCGGCTCGATTTCGCTATTGGGGCTCTCCGGCGGCGGCGGCTGGAAGGCTGCATCGCGCGACAGGGAGTATAGCGGCAGCCACCGCACGCCATAGGCTTCGCCCACCAACGATTGATAGCGGCGAAAGGCAAACCGGCCGGCGTCGCCGAACTGGCGGCGGAACTCCGGCGTGACGCGTTCGTGATCGTACACCGTTACCGGGCTCCACAGGCCGCCGGCCACATTGGACGTGGTATCCGGGGGCATCGCCTTCGTATAGATCGTGACGGAATAGCCGCGCTGCTGGAGCAGGCGCGCGGTCGAGAGTCCCACGACGCCGCATCCGATCACCGCAGCCTGGCGGGATTCGATTTGCGCCGCCTCCGCAACGGCAAGCTGCGCCGTGCCCCACGACAGCGTGATGCCCGCGCCGCCGTGGCCGTAGTTGTGGATGACCACTTTCTGGTCCAGCTTTTCGCCGCGGACTACGAAGCCGGAAGGGCGGAAGGGCCGCAGGCCGACGATGGTCCGAATGACCCGTTCCGGCGCCACCAGCACTCTGGCCAGTGGAACTGGAGCGGGCGGCGCCACGGCTGTGCGGCGCGCCGCGCAGCCCGCCAGCCAGAGGGGCGCGGACGCCAGCAACTCGCGGCGGGAAAGCGGCATTCCGCTATGGTATCGCGGGCGGGTTGGCAGGCGGAAGCGCCTGCCCCACCAATAGCGCTCTTACAACGATCCACGACTTTTCCCAAGCGGACAGCGAAATGCGGCGCGTGAACACGTCGTAGTTCGAGCGCTCGATGCGATCCAGCAGGCGGGAATAGATGGATATGAGCGCGGTCAAAGACGCCCGGCTGCGGCGATCGACCAATCCCACCAACGGCTGCGATTCCTTGTAATACTGGCGCGCGCGGGCAGTCTCGAAATCCATCAGATCGATGAACTCCGGCGTGCGCACGCCGCCGCGAATGTCATCCCCGGTCACGCCGAAGCGGGCCAGATCTTCGGCGGGCAGGTAGATGCGGCCGCGCGCGGCGTCCTCACGGATATCGCGCAGAATGTTGGTCAGTTGAAACGCGATGCCGCACTTTTCGGCCAACGGCAGCGCTTGCGGCGATTCGAAGCCCAGAATATGGATGGTGGTCAAACCGGCCGTGGAAGCCACCTGGTAGCAATAGCGGTACAGTTGCTCGAACGTCTCGAAGGTGCGGGGTTCCAGGTCGGACGCTACGCCATCGATCATTTCGTGGAAATAGCGCGGCGGAATCCGATAGCGGCTCACTGTATCGTGAAACGCGGGCAGCACTGGATGCGCGCCGTAACGGCCCTCCAGCGCCTCGTCGAGCGCGGCGCGCCACTGTTCGATGGACGCCAGATTCGAGCCTGGCTCGTCGCTCAGATCGTCGCAATAGCGCATGAAGGCATACACCGCGCACATGGCATTGCGTTGCGCGCGCGAAAGCAGCACGAACGAATAGTAGAAGTTTCGGGCGCGCGTGCGCGCCACGCGACGACAGTACGCGTAGGAATCCTCGAGCACGGTCATAATGCGGAGCGAACGAGCGATCCCAGTATCAGCCAGACGCGCTCCGCCTTGGAGATGGCCGGGCGCCGCGAGAGCACGTCGTAATCCTGCCCCGCGATCTTGTCGAGCACGCGCAGACCGCCGCGGCTGAACAGGTCGATATCCAGAGCCAGGCGACGGTCCACCATGGAAGAGAGCGGCAAGCCTTCCACGAACAACTCCCGGGCGCGCGCCACGATCTCGCGCATGACTTCGCGGAAAGCCGGGGTCATGCGCCGCGAGTAGAGATCCTCGATGCTGTAGCCGTGGCGGGCCAGCACTTCCAGTGGGATATACACGCGGTCCTTCTCCAGATCCACGGCCACATCCTGCCAGAAGTTGGCGAGCTGCAGCGCGGTGCAGGTGGCATCCGAGAGCCGCTGCCGCGCGGCATCGGAATAGCCGCAGAGGTAGAGCACCAGGCGGCCCACGGGGTTAGCGGAATAGCGGCAGTAGGCGTACACATCTTCCCACGCCGCATAACGCGTGACCGTCTGATCCTGCTCGAAGGCGCGGATCAAATCCGCAAACGGTGTCTGCGGAATTGAGTGGCGGGCCACCGTGCCGCGCAGGGCCACGAACACGGGGTGGGCCGCTTCGCCCGCATACATGGCCTCCAGTTGTTCGCGCCACCAAGCCAGCAGGCGCAGGCTCTCCTGCCGATCGCCCATTTCGTCGCCCAGATCGTCGGCCCAGCGGCAATAGGCATACACGTTGTAGAAATCCTGATGCAGGCGCTTGGGCAGCAGGAAGCTGACCACCTGGAAATTCTCGTAATGGTGTGTGGCCAGCCAGCGCGTATAGGCTTCGGCTTCGGCGGTGGTGTAGCGCTCGGCAGCCGCCTCGGGCGAGAGGACAAAGTCTTTGGGGAGCAGAAGCACGCTAGCAAACCGACGCGGAGACACGGCGACGCGGCGACGCGGCGAGATCGTGTATCATCACGGAATAATGGCCGTCTTCAGATGGCCGTTGTGACTCATTAGGTGGCGCATGACTTCCAGCAGGTTGGCCAGCGGCTCCTCGCTGTTGACGAAGTCGCCGGAAGTGATGTCGCCGCGGGTCACCAGGTCCAGCGCCTTGCGGATGTATGCCGGCGTGTGATGGAAACTGGCCTTGCAGGTGATTTCGGAGTAGTGCAGCAGGTTGGTATCGAACATCACCCGGCTATCGTTGGGGCAACCGCCGAAGAAGTTGAGGGTGCCGCCGCGCCGCACCATATCCAACACCCAATGCCAGGTTTCCGGCTTGCCCACGGCCTCCACGGCGATGTCGGCTCCGCGACCGCCGGTGAGCTTGCGTACCGCCTCCACCGTATTGGCATGCTGATCGGCGCGCACCAGTTCGTGCGCTCCCATGGCCTCGGCGCGGTCCAGTTGCGTTCTGCGCCGGCCGATGGCGATCACGCGGCATCCATACAGGCTCGCCAGCCGCACGAACATCAGCCCGATGGGTCCCAGGCCCAAAATCGCGATGGTGTCGCCCGGACGCGGCGCGGTCTCTTCAAAGCCTTTCAACACGCAAGCCAGCGGCTCGATCAATGCCGCGTCGTGATAGCTGACGCCTTCCGGAATGCGGTAGGTGTTGCGCTCCACGATACGCGCCGGAATACGTATGTATTCGGCGTACGCGCCGTTGTTGAACAGCAGGTCCTCGCACAGGTTTTGCAAGCCGCGGCGGCAAAAGAAACACTCCTCGCAAGGCGCCGAATTGGCCGCCACCACGCGCTCGCCAACCTTGAAAGCGGTGACATCCCGCCCCGCGGACACGACATCGCCCGCCAATTCGTGGCCAAACACGGCGGGCGGCACGATCATCCGCGCGTGATAACCGCGGCGGAAGACCTTGACGTCGGTGCCGCATGTCAGCGCAACGCGAACTTGAACCAGGAGGTCGCCATCATCAATTTTGGGTACGGACACCGGCTCTACACGCAAGTGTTCCTTGCCATACAGCACGGCAGCCATCATGTGCGTTTTCACTGTGTCCACCTCTGTGGCTGAACGATAATTTTCAACGATTCGGGACCGGGATGCAACGCTAAATCGAATCCTGAACGGATTTTAACAAGAGGCACGCGGTGCGAAATGAGCTCTTCCACGGGCAAAGCCCCGCTGAAGACCAGCTCCGCGGATTCTTTCTGCAAATCCAAGGATGCGCTATAACACCCGAACAAGCTGCGCTCGCCCACGCAAATCGCCGCGCCGGAAACCTCCACGCGCTCGGTTTCGGATGTTTGCGCAAACAAAAGAATCCGCGCGCCCGGACGGGAGAGCCGGAGGGCCTGCTCCACAATACCCGGGACGGAAGCCGCGACAATTACCAGGTCCGCGCCGCGTTGGTCCGTCCGCCGGCGAACCTCCGCCAGCACGTTCGTCTCCCGCGGGTCCCACGCTTCCAGAGCCCCGCAACGGCGGGAAAGATCGCGGCGCGCGGCAATCGTGTCGGTCGTCACAATTGTTGCGCCAGTCCGCCGCAGCAGCATGGTGAACAGCAGCCCGATAGGACCCTGACCGATCACTACGGCTGTTTCATCCGCTTGCGGCGCGCACTGGACCACGGCTTTCAAACAGGTGTTTACGGGCTCGACAAAGCTGGCGCGCTCGAATGAAACATCGTTCGGAATCTTTTCCACGCCACTTTCCACGATCCAGTCCATAACTCGCACATATTGGGAGAAGCCGCCGCCGGCCGGTTCAAATCCGGCAGTGACCCCAACTTTCTTGTAGACGGGGCACTGCGCATACAATTTCCGCCGGCAATAGAAGCAGTTCTTGCACGGAATGTGGTGAAACACCACTACGCGATCACCGGGCGCAAATCGACCCACCTGTCTTCCCGCGCGCACCACCACTCCAGCCGTCTCATGTCCATAGATGCGTGGAGGGGCCAGAAGGTTGTATTCGATCTTCTTCAGGTCGGTATGGCAGATCCCGCAAGCTTCCACGCGCACCAGAATCTCGCCGGGTCCGATTTCCGGAATGGGCACCTGTTCCACGGAGACGACACTCTGGCCTTTGTATACAGCCGCGTGCATGGTCGGCGGGATACTCCAGTCAGAATCGGCAACCGGCAATGAATTCTCCTAATGTGCGCGCAGCGATACGGCAGAAATCGCGTAACCGAAACAACTCCGGGAACGCTTTTCCAGGATTCCCTAATGCGGACTTTAACAATCTAATTGTACCGAAATGCCCGTCGGAAAGCAGGGCTTTGTTAAAATCCGTAACGAAGGTCTGGGTGGCGGTATCCGTCACCGAGCGTACACAAAACAAAGGGATACCGTGCGCGGCGGCGGCTTGGGCCACCCCGCCAGCCTCCATTTCCACGGCGGACGCTCCGCCCGCCCGCAAAACGGCCTTTTCGCCGGCGGTCTGAGCTACGTGGCCGATGGACGCTAAGACGCCCGTCGCGTGCGGCAACTTGCAATGCGGCAGGCGCACATCGAACCGGCGGCCCGCGGCATCCACTGCCGTAGCCACGAAAACATCGCCGATTCCCAGCGCCGGATCCAGCGCTCCACAGAATCCCATACTGACTATCGCTTCCGGCTGGCAAGCCTCGCAGGCTACCTCAACCGCCCGCCCGGCATGCGCCGCGCCCGCGCCATTCGCCACCATCCAAAGCTGCCGGCCACCCGATTCGGCGCGCCTTGCCAAATCCAACGGCCACTCCAGCTTCCGCACGCCGGTACAAAACCGCAACAGCCCGTCGAACTCACGGGGCTCGGCGGCGACTAACAATATCCGTTGGCCTGAAACCATTCCACGGCCCGGCGAAGCCCGCCTTCCGCGGGACCCGGCCGAAACCCTAGCTCGCGCGCGGCCTTCGCATGCGAAACAAACATCTTCTTGCGCGCCATGCGGACGGCGTCCAGCGGCGCCCGCGGCGGCTTCCCGGTCACACCGGCCCAGGCGGTGGTTACGACCCCCGCGGCATAGGCGACCGCATACGGCAACTGCACGGTGGGCGCCGGGCGGCCGGCGATGGCGGCCAGCTTCCCCAAAATCTGCGCCAGCGTCAGATTTTCCGATCCCAGAACATAGCGTTCTCCGACGCGGCCGCGCTCGCAGGCCAGAAGCTGCCCCAGCGCCACGTCGCGCGCATCCACAACGTTCAAGCCCGTGTCGATAAAGGCGGGCATGTCTCCCTTCAAGAAATCCAGCACCATTCTGCCGGTCGGCGTCGGCTTAATGTCGTGATCTCCGATGGGCGCCGTAGGATTCACAATTACCACCGGCAGTCCGGCCGCCGCGAATTCCAGCGCGGCGCGCTCGGCCAGAAACTTGGAGCGCTTGTAAGCGCCGGTCATGTCATCGAGAGAAACCGGGCAATCTTCGTTGCCTTCTCCGCCGTGCGGCACTCCGATGCATCCCACGGTGCTGGTGTAGACCACCCGTTCTACGCCCGCCTGTCGGGCCGCCTGCAATACATTGCGCGTACCATCGACGTTCGAGCGATACAGTTCGCTCTTATCGGCCGCCCATAGCCTGTAATCGGCGGCAACATGAAAGACCAGGCCGCAACCCGAAGCCGCCCGCTCGATGGAGACGGGATCGCGCAGGTCGCCAACCACCGGCTCTGCATCCAACTCGCGAATCCTACTCGAGGGCCGGACCAGCGCCCTCACCCGATGCCCACGCTCTACCAGGAGCCGGGCCACGTGCCAGCCTAGGAAGCCCGATGCGCCGGTTACCAGCGTGGGCTTCATTTAATAACAGCGGGGCCTGGAGGCCCCGCGCAGGCCTGGAGTCCCGCCCCACACTATCATTTCAAGGCCCAGGTTAACATCTTCAAGCTGTCGGCCAGGCTCGCCGTAAGACCCAGCGCCGCGGAGGGTTCGAAGCCGCAGTGCATCATGCAGTGCTCGCAACGCGGATCGTTCCCCGGACCGTAGTTTTCCCAGGGTGTCTGCGTCATCAACCCCTCGAAGGTCTTGTAGTGGCCGTCGGTGATCAGGTAGCACGGCCCTTTCCAGCCTTTGATATTGTAAGTCGGCGTGCCCCAGGCGGTACACGGAAGTTCGCGCGCGCCCTTCAGATAATCCAGATAGAGCGGGGTCTGCTTGATATAGAACCTCTGCGCCAGCCGGTCGATGTCCTGGAACTTCTCGCGAATGTCGTCGCGGGTCATGAAGATCTCGCGGTCGTTGACGGCGGAATATCCGTATGCCGGCGCCATCTGGTGGCCATCCAGGCCGAATTGTTCCAGATACTCAAAGAGCGCCTCGATCTCTTTCATGTCGGTCTCTTTGTAGACGGTGGTGTTGGTGCACACCATGAAACCGGCGGCCTTGGCCGCTTTGATGCCCGCGATGGCTTCGCGAAAAACGCCCTCGCGCTCCACGCAGATGTCGTGGGTTTTCTCCAGCCCATCCAAGTGTACGTTAAAGAAGAAGCGCTTGTCGGGCGTGAATTCGTGCAGGCGCTTCACCATGAACATGCCGTTGGTGCAAAGGTAAATGTTCTTGTTGCGCTCCAGGATGCCGGCCACCAGCTCGCCGATTTGCGGATACATCATAGGCTCGCCGCCGCAAATGGAAACCATGGGGGCGCCGCATTCATCCACCGCCGCCAGGCATTCTTCGAGCGGCACGCGCTGCGTAATGGTGGACTCGTACTCGCGTATGCGGCCGCAACCCGTGCAGGTCAAATTGCAGGCGTGCAGCGGCTCCAACATCATCACCAGCGGGAAACGCTTGCGGATCATGGGATGCGGCCGGCGAGCGGCGCGGTCCGCGGGAACGCCGTGCAGGATGCGGAACGGGTTCGCCCGGTCCGGCGCGGCGGACTCGTCTTTCTGCCACTCCGGGCGCGGGCGCATCCTGTTCTTGATGATGTATCCGGCCATGCCGGCGGTCATGGAAAGCGGGAATCTCATAGGTTATTGGTCCGCACGAATTCGGAAAGCGCGATCAACGGGAAATACAAACGGTAATAATGGTAGTTCAAATAGAAAACTTTGGGGAAGCCGGTGCCGGTGGCCAGTTCTTCGTCCCAGCCTCCGTCGGACCGCTGCGTATCCAGCAGGTATTCGACGCCGTGGCGCACGCTGATGCTGCTGGTGTCGCCGCCCGCGATCAGGCCCATCAAGGCCCATGCCGTTTGGGATGGCGTGCTTTCCGCCGGCACGAAGCAGCCTTGATCGTAACTGGCGCAACTCTCGCCCCAACCGCCGTCGGCGTTCTGAATGGAGCGCAGCCATTCGCCGGCCCGCAGAATCCCCGCTTCGCGATCGTCGTAGTGCGCGGCGCGCAAGCCCCGCAAAGCGAAGCACGTGCCATAGATATATGCGACGCCCCAGCGGCCATACCAGCTTCCATCCGGCTGCTGGTTGCGCAGCAGAAAATCGACGCCGCGTTTGACGGCCGGATGCGCACCGCTCAGCCCATGCGCGCCCAAAGCTTCCATCACGCGGCCGGTAATATCGGGGCACGCCGGATCGAGCATGGCGTTGTGGTCCGCGAACGGGACGGCGTTGAGGAACTTCCAGTTGTTGTCCACATCGAAGGCCGCCCAGCCACCGTCGCCGCCCTGCATATCCAGAATCCAGTCGACCGCGCGCCGATGGCAAGCCTTCTGCGCCGCCGCGTCCGTGGCGCTCGCCCGGCTTAAAGCCAGCAGGATCATGGCCGTGTCGTCTATATCCGGATAGTGATCGTTGCGAAAGAAGAATCCCCAACCGGAAGGCTCCGTTTTCGGACGCTTCACCGACCAGTCGCCCTGGACACGGACTTCCTTGGATAGAATCCAGTCAGCCGCGTTGCGCAAAGCATCCTCAATGGAAGAGCCGGACTGCAGTCCGGCGCAGGCTAAAGCCTGCCCCACCGCAAAGCCGGCGATACCCGTGTCCCAGATCGGAGAGAAGCAGGGCTGGAACAGGAATCGCCTGCCGTCGTCGATCATGAGCCGTTCGAATTGGTAGCGGGCCTCCCGGCTGGCGGGATGATCGGCCGGATACCCGAGCGCGTCGAAGGCCATGATGGCGTACATCATGGGCGGATAAATGGCGCCCAGCCCGTCGGAGTTCTCGCACCGCGCGAGCATCCATTTCTCCGCGGCGCGCAAAGCCTTCCGCCGCAGCGCGCGCGAGCCGTGTTTTTCCCAGAATTTCAGGAAGCGATCCATGTTCAGGAAAAAACTGCGCCATGAGAAGAAGCTTGCGGCCGGCTCGAATGCGAGGCTGACGCCCGGCTTATGAAGCTCGTCCAGGTTGAATCCCGCGGGCACCGGGCGGCGCGGGTTGCTGGAATGCACGATGGCGAGCGAAACCACGATGGCGCGCGTCCAGGCCGACATCTGATAGATGAAATTGCCGGGCAGAAACATGACCTCCGGCGGTATGGAGGGGCAGTATTGCCGCGGATACATGTCGAACAGGCTGAGGTTGATCTTGACGTAGCTATTGGCCGCCTGAAGGCCGCCGAGCTCCAGAATGCGCGTGCGCGCGCGCGCCAAACGGGAATCGTCGAGCGGCAGGCCCGCCACCTTGAGCGCGAAGTAAGCCTTGACCGTGGCGCTGATCTCCGACGGTCCCTTGACGTAGATGTTGAAGCCGCCATCCGGGAGTTGCCGCGCCAGAATCGAGCGCACGGCTTTGTCGATGAGCGCGCGCGTGGGTGGATTCCAGACGCCGGCTTCCGGTGGGTGCATCCAAAGCTGCAACAGGATGTAATCGGACTCCAGAGTGGTGTCGGCGGTCAGATCGGCGCACCAATAGCCGTTGGAATCCTGCAACGCCAGCAGGCGGTCGGCCGCCTGGCGGGCAGCCCCAGCGGCCGCCGAAGTCAGGGTTACTTGTGCGTAAGCGGTTGATGTGCTCATCGTGCGGATATCGTTGTCAAACCCGGCGCCGCCCGAGCCAGCTCCGGTGGCAGGGAGAAGCGCACGTCTTCGTCGATCAGCTCCACTTCTTCCAGCCGGTGAAAGCCTTGGTCCCGCAGGAATCCAATTAAGTCCTCCACCAAGTTTTCCGGGGCGGAGGCTCCCGCGGTGACCGCCACATTACGAACGCCGTGCAACCAGGCGATATCGACTTCGCCGTAGTCGTTGACCAGATAAGCGCGCACACCCGCGTTGCCGCTCACCTCGACCAGCCGCTTCGAATTGGAGCTATTCTGCGATCCCACCACCAGCAGCAAGTCGCAATACTGGGCCACGCCTTTCACCGCCATCTGGCGGTTTTCGGTGGCGTAGCAGATGTCCTGGGCGGGCGGCCCCTCGATCAGCGGAAATCTCTCTTTAAGACGTATGATGATGTCGCGCGTTTCATCCAGGCTGAGGGTGGTTTGGGTGAGGTAACGGACGCGCGTGGGGTCGGGCAATTGGAGCCGGTCCACGTCCTCGACGGTCTCGACGAGGTAACTTGAGTCGGGCGCTTCGCCGAGCGTGCCGGTGACTTCGTCGTGATGGCGGTGTCCGATCAGCACGATGCTGTAGCCGTCGCGCGCGAAGCGCACCGCTTCCAGATGGACTTTGGTCACCAGCGGGCAAGTGGCGTCGATGACCTCCAGGCTCCGTGCGGCGGCTTCGCGGCGCACTTCCGGCGCTACGCCGTGCGCGCTGAAAATGGCGCGCGCGCCCACGGGCACCTCGCCGATCTCCTCCACGAAGATGGCGCCCGCCTCTCGCAATTCATCGACAACGTGCTTATTGTGAACGATTTCCTTGCGCACGTAGACCGGGGGGCCATAGAGATCGAGTGCGATCTTGACCACGTCGATGGCCCGCACGACACCCGCGCAGAACCCGCGCGGCTTCAGCAGATACACCTTCTTTTCCGAGCCGCGATTAGCGGCTATGGGTTTCAATGGCATGTCATGTTTCGGACATTCGATTATAACAGGAGCGGTCCGGCGCAAGCAGGCATACTCCATAGATTCGATTCAACGCAGGAACGTTGCGTAAACTGCCTGCCGGATACTTGGTCCCTTCCCGATATCCTAGGCCATGCTCCTCCTTTTCCCGGCTTGTGCAAGATTGTGCGGCTTTGTGCATGAAAAGAAGCTATACAAATCCGGACAAACGAAGCCATAAGTATATGTTAATGATATATTTACAATTCTTAGGTGCCCGTATTTTCCGGCCGGTCCACGGCGGGGTCGCGGGGCCGTAGAAAGCGAAGAATAGACGAACATAACGAACTAAGGCGTGGCTGAAGGCCCGAATCGGAAAAAGTAAGGAATCCCAGCAGAAAGAGGGAGTGGGGACCCGAACCCTTGGCCGTCGTTTCTGCAACGTCCGCCGCGTCCATCGCTCAGTACGCACGACCCCAGCCGTGGCCCCCGGATCGCGGACCGCACCTGGACCGTACATTTCGGCTTCCTCTTTTCAGTGTAGCTGGTGTGCGGTAGGACAATACAACTCGATCCTGCTTGTCTAAGGAGATATCCAGTATTTTCAGGGACTTTGAAAGACACAACTAAATTTACGTTCCCCGTGATCGTTGTGCGTCGATTTAGGTGCGGCCGGATTTCCCCCCACCAAACGATGGGCTTCGGCGCTTGGCAAAAGAAGCTCTCCGTCCGTTTCGTCGAGTCCCAGCTTTACGAAATTAAAGGTATCGGCACCGGTATCCCGCTCACCGCCATTTTCGCCCTCACGGCCGCCACCTTGCATCGCCGGCATGATTCCCGCGCCGCGCCGTCTCCACCGATCCCGCCCGCGCGCTACGAACTGAGTAACTCGGCGACCCTGGCACCTCTGCAACGTACTGGCGGCTCTCGCCGACGTCTGCTGGGAAGTGACCGGCTCACTGCCGCTGCCCAGAGTGCACGTGTGCGGGACAAGGGAGAGTTCCAGCAGGACCCGTCTGATCCGCCATCTGGCAAAACGGGGTTGCGGCTTGCCGTTCGTTTGCGAACACGCTTTGGCAAAACCGGACATCGGCTCGGCTTCCGTCGACGACAAGATCCCGCAACTCCTTGCCGCTCCGGTATTTTCCATCGATGAAGAGTGGGTCCAAAAGTGCGATTCCGTGGTTGGAGGATTTCTTAATGTTCCGATCCGTTGCTCGCGTCGTGGTTCCTGTTGGCATGGTATCTGTTTCCGTCTTGGCATCCTTGGCCAACGCCCAACAAGGCATGCCCAATCCGATCATGGCGCCGAATCCGCTGACGACGACGATATCCATTTTTCGTAGCAATATGCAGGACAAGATCATGAAGTCGGCGGACGCGATGCCAGAGTCCAAGTACAGCTACCGGCCGACGAAGGACGTTCGCTCGTTTGCCGAGATCCTGAATCATGTGGCGGATATATCCTACACATTGTGTTCAAACGTCAAGGGTGAAGCGAACCCCGCTCCGGATACCGCGAAGGATTCGAAGACCCAGATTATGGCCTACCTCAAAAGCGCGTTCGATTACTGCGATGGCGTGAACTCCGGGTTCACCGATGCGCACCTCAATGACCGGGCGGACTTCTGGGGCGTCAAGACGAACAAGATGTTCGTCTTGACGCAAGTCGCAAATCATGACGCCTTGCATTACGGCAATCTCGTCACGTATCTGCGGCTCAACGGCCTCGTGCCGTCCGGGGGCTGGTTTTGATGGCCCAGCGGCGCCAGCGTCCCACTAGGCGATTTCGCATCGGCCGGGCTGGCTTTTTTTGTGCGTCCAGACGACTGGAAATTGAAAGCGTTTCGGCGGTCTGAATCGCCGAATGGAGTCCGGTCACACGACGTCGGGTAGTGGCAGTTGGCCGGTGATGCCCTCTGGTCAGAGTGTTGATTTAACCGGAGCCCCGGAGTGGAATGGCAAAGGAGTCAGGCGGCGGGGGAGGGCCGGCGCGCCGGCCGCGGATGCGGCGGTGTCCGCCGAAGTTGTCCTGGAGCGAGCCGCCCGCCGGTTAAACTGGACTGATGCTGGAATGGAGCCGTTTTGAAGCTGCCGGCCAATTCACCCTTGGTGTGGTGGCGTCGGACGCGGGCATTCGCGCCATCGAACTGAATGGCGCGGCCGAACTGCCCGGACGCGAGTGCCAGTCGAACCCGCTGCTGCGGCAAGCCATCGGGCAATTGCGCGCTTACTTCTTAGGCGAATTGCGGGACTTCGACCTGACCATGGATATGCAAGGCACCCAGTTCCAAAAGAGGGTGTGGGGCGAACTGCTGCACATTCCGTACGGCCAAACGCGCAGCTACAGCTTTGTCGCGAACACCATCGGCGCGCCCAAAGCGGTGCGCGCGGTAGGCGCCGCCAACGGGCGAAATCCCATTCCGATCGTGGTGCCGTGCCATCGCGTCATCGGCGCGGGCGGCTCGCTGGTCGGATATGGCGGCGGACTGCCGCTTAAACGCTTCCTGCTCGACCTGGAGGCGCGGCACTCCCACCTGTTTCGGGAAGCTTGACGCCTATTCGATGCGCACCGAACCGGATCCCGTGCGCACATCCACCAGCGCGCCGCCGCCTTTGACCTTGCCCTCAATCTCATGACCGCCGAGGTTGCCGTGAACGGTGATGGGGTGATCCACATAAACGTGGCCCGATCCGGTGTGGGCGTACAAATCGAACGCGGCGTCCGCGGGCAGCCGCACATTCACGCCACCGGAACCGGTTTGGGCTTCGAGCGGTCCCGCCGCGGTCTGCTCCAGCCGCATACTGCCGCTCCCTGTGTGCGCGCTGATGGGGCCATGGATGGCGGAGCCTTCGATCGGGCCGCTGCCGGTGTGTGCGTCGACTTTGCCCTTTATGGCGTCGAGCTGGATGCGCCCGGAGCCGGTCCGGACGCGAACTTCATCGTCCACGCGGGCCACCGTGACGGATCCCGAGCCGGTCTCCAGTTCCACGGGACCATGGATGCCCTCGACACTCTCGCTGCCCGATCCGGTATGGGCGCGCAGGCGGGTCTCGCGGGGCACCACCAGCTCGTAGCTGATGGAGACGTGGCGGCACAGCCGGTCGTCCTGCGGCAGGCTGATCCGGATGCTGTTTCCGGTCTGCGAAATTGGGGGATTCGTCCCGATCTCGTGGATGCGGGCTTCGTCGCCGCTGGAGAAATCGTCGTGGGCGCGGATGACGCCGTGGATGCGCACGCTGGAAGTGTCGCCGGTGCGCACCTCGATGCGGCCGGAGGCGGTCTCGACATTCAGATCGACCGCGCCGTTGACGGTGAGCGTGCGGTCGAAAGAGCCTTCCCGCTCGGCCGCTGCCGATTGCAGGACCAGCCCGGCGAAGGCCAGGGCGGCGGTGACGTGGCTAAGTTTCATAGATCCCCCGTGAGAGAGGGTAGACGTCGCGGGGGGCCGAACGTTAGCTTTTTGCGATACAGTGAGTCTCATGCGATACCTCGTTCCTTTGCCAATCGTTTGGGCTATCGTGGCGTGCCTCAACGCCAACGCGGCGGACAAACCGGCCGGCTGGGGACCGCTGCAATACCTGGTGGGCGATTGGACCGGCGAAGGCGGCGGCGGCCCCGGACAGGGCAGCGGATCGTTTTCCTTTAAACCCGATCTGCAAGGCAAGATCCTGGTGCGCAAGAACCGCGCCGAGTATCCGGCTACCAAAGATCGCGCGGCTGTCGTGCATGACGACCTGATGGTCGTCTATCGGGACGCGCCGGAGGCGGCTCTGCGCGCAATTTACTTCGATAGCGAAGGGCACACCATTCGGTATGAAGTGCAGGGGCCGCCCGATGGCGGCGAGGTCGTTTTCGTGAGCGGCCCGGAGCCTTCCGCGCCACGCTATCGACTGACGTACACGCGAGTCGGCCAGGACCGCTTAAAGATCAAGTTCGAAATTGCGCCGCCAGGGAAGGCAGACCAGTTCGCGACTTACATCGAGGCTGGCGCGCGCCGGTCCCTAACGCAGGGGCGGTGAATGCACAGGCCTGTCCCGAAATCGCTGCCGGCGGATGCAGCCCTGATGGTCATCGACCTGCAGAAGGCCATCGATCATCCAAGCTGGGGTGAGCGTAATAACCCCGATGCGGAGAAGAACGTAGCGGCGCTGCTGCATGCCTGGCGGCGGACCGGGCGGCCGGTGTACCACATCCGGCACGATTCCACCGAGCCTGATTCCCACTATCGTCCCGGCCAGCCCGGCCATGACTTCAAACCGGAGACCCAGCCAGCCACCGGCGAGGCCGTCATCGCGAAGAAAACGAACAGCGCTTTTATCGGAACCGATCTGGAGGCCAGGTTGCGAGCGGCCGGGCATACCCTGCTCGTGGTCACTGGAGCGATCACCAACAATTCCGTGGAAGCCACCGTGAGGATGGCGGGAAATCTGGGCTTCGACACTTATCTGGTGGAAGACGCCACGTTCACCTTCGGCCGGAAGGACTGGCGCGGAATGTGGCGCGCGGCGGATGAGGTGCACGCCATGAGCCTGGCGAATCTCGACGGGGAGTATTGTGCCGTGGCTGGCACGCGGGAGATTTTGGACGCGGTTTAGAAGCGGCGTCAAGCGTCCTTTGTCTCTCTTCCGGGGAACGCCGCGTGATTGCGTACCTGCCGCGCCTGCCACAAATGCCGCCGTTGATGCGCGGCGATCCAGGCGAAGGTAAGCTGCAGGTTGAACCGGAAAAGTCCCGCCTCGGGCGCCGGCGCCTTGATGCGCGCCAGATCCAGCCCGTTGGCCTGCTCCAATCGCAGCGCCAGTTGCTCCTGCAGATGCCGGAACGTCGGCAGCACCGCGGTGATGGGCTGGCCGTGCGATGGCGTGAACCTATGGGGAGCCCTGTATTTGCGTTTGGGTGGCGGCTCGGTATTGGCGAGAATCCACTTCCCCAGCCAGCCGTAACCGAAGGGCCCCTGCGCCACCAGCCCCCGCGCGCGGGCCTCCGCGAGGGTCTTTTCGAGCGTGTGCACACAGCGGTCGCCCACGATATTCAGGTGCAGCAGGCACTCCGCCATCGACCAACTGTGCGGGTCCGGACGCCAGTTGAATTGCGACTCCTGCAACCCGTTCACCAGCTCGGATGCTTCGGCTTTCGCCGCGGCGAATTGGCGGTCCAGGTCGGCAAGTTCGGGAGTCAACGACGACGCGGTCATCCACAAAGCTCTTACATTGAATATTACACCGATTGGTTGTGGGGCAGGTTGGCAACGTTGGCAACCTGCGGGCCGATTGTTAATCGGCCCCGTTTGCGCCGATTAACAATCGGCGCGCAGGATACCATCCTGCCCCACAACCATCCGCGCCGCATCTATGACGTGCTATGTATGAAGAGCTTGCATGAAGCCGTTGAATCCGTCTTTCATTAAGAATCGCCTCCAGTACATTCTGTCGTCCGTACGATGGAGCAGGTTCAGGCGCATTTCCGTTGAGGACCAACTTTCGAAAATGCGGCATGATTGGGACCACCGCGCCCGAGAGAATGCCCGTCATTACGTCGCTACAGGCAAGCAAGCCTGGACCGATGCAGAGTTCTTCGCTTCCGGGAAGCTGACCGTCGAGGAACATATCCTCAACGACATGGTAAACATCTGCCAAGGCAGAGAGCCGGGGACGATGAAAGTACTTGAAATTGGGTGTGGCGCCGGCAGAGTCACGCGTTCATTAGCCGGCTTGTTTGGCGCGGTGCATGCGGTAGACATCAGCGGTGAGATGGTCCGTGTGGCCCGGCAGGCCGTCAGCCCGTTCTCGAACGCATTTGTTTACCAGAACAACGGTGTCGACCTGTCTGTGATTCCAGTGCATCGGTTCGATTTTGCGTTTTCTAATTTGGTATTTCAACATATCCCGAGCCGTTACATCATCCAAAACTACATTCGGGAAGTTCACCGATTGCTGCGTCCGGGCGCCCTATTTAAGTTCCAGGTCCGGGGCAATGTGGTGAACCCTCCGAACCGGGCGGACGATACGTGGGTCGGCGCGGTGTTCTCGGATGAACAGATTGTCAGGATCGCGCTTCAGTACGGATTTGAAGCCCGTTACCGCCACGGCGCTGGAGAGCAGGACTTCTGGATCTGGTATTTCAAGCAGGGTTGATCGATCCGATTCGTCAATCATGCCGCAAGGCATCCAGGGGGTTTACCCCTGCCGCGCGGCGCGCGGGCCAATAAGCCGCGGCGGCAGCCGTAAGCCCCAGCAACAGCGCCGCGCCCGCGACGACGGTAGCGTCCTTCGCATGTACGCCGAAGAGCCGGTTCTCGATCAGTCGCGTGGATGCCAAGGCCGTTGGGATTCCGACTCCCAATCCCAAGCCGAGAATCCAAACCAGCTCCTGCATCACCATGGAGCGGATTCTGGCCGGCGCCGCGCCCAGCGCCATGCGGATGCCGATCTCACGCGTACGCCGCGCGACCCCGTGCGCCATTACGCCGTACAAGCCGAGCATCGCCAGAATCGTGGCCAGCACGGCGAACGCCGCCGCCAGCCGCATGATCAGCTCCTCGGACCCGATGTTGACGTGCACCTGTTCTTCCAGTGTCCGCACATCCTCCAAAGGGACGTCGCGGTCGATGGATCGCATCACGCTGCGGATTTGCGGAACGATCTGCCGCGGCGGCAACTCCGACCGCACGTAGAAAGAGATCGACCCGAGGTCGGCATCCTGCCGCCAGGGACGGAAAAACAGGGGCGGCGGCTCCTGGCGCACGCTCGAGTAGTGGCTGTCCTTCACCACGCCCACGATCTCCGTGTCCAGATCGCCGGCCTTGCCGAATCCGACGCGATGGCCAAGGGGATTGCGCCCGCCAAAGAACCGCTTAACAAACGCTTCGTTCACGACCATCACCTTTGGCGCCGTGGCAGTGTCGGTCTCGCGAATCTCGCTCCCCGCGATGAGCGGTATCCCAGCCTTCCCGAAGAATCCCGGCCCCACTTCGTTCAATTTCGAGTTCGGCCCGCGCGCGCCGGCTCTCTCGCCTTCCATGTGAAAGCTTGTTCCCCAGTTACTGTTGCCGAGGAGCGGCACCGATGAGCCCACCACGCTGCGCACGCCGGGGATGGCCGCCAGTTCCGTCTCCGCGCGTTCAAAGATCGCCTTGGACTGCGCGGAGGTGTAGCCGTTCCACTGCGGGGTGAGGCGAAACCCGATGACATTGGCCGTTCGGATTCCCAGGTCCACATGCAACAGATTCACCAGGCTCTTGAGAAACAGGCCGGTGGGAATCAGCAGGACGATGGAGATAGCCACCTGCGCGCAGACCAGCGATTTGCGCAGCCGCGCCGTGCCACGCGAGGAAGATGCCTTGGCCGACTCATCGCTCAACGCGGTAGCCAGTGACGTGCGCGCGGCCTCCCAGGCCGGATAGAGTCCGAATAGAAGGCCCGTTGCCAGCGCAAGGCCCAGACCGAACAACAGCACCGGCCAGTTCAGCCCCGCACTGGCGAACGACTCGTGGGCTTGGACGCCCCACGCAGCCAGCAGAAGCTTCAGAGTGGCCCATGCGATCGCCAGGCCCGCCGCTCCACCCAGGCCGGCCAGCAGCAGGGCTTCGGTAAGAAACTGGCCCATCAATTCCGCGCGGCTGGCGCCCAGGGCGGCGCGGATCGCAAGTTCCTTGCGGCGCTCCGCCGAGCGCGCTAGCAGCAGGTTGGCGGCGTTGGCCATGGCGATGAGCAGCACCAGTCCAGTGGCTAGAATGAGGATCTTCAGCGCCGAGCTGTAGTCGTCGCGAAAGCCGCTGTTCCCCTGGCTACCGTCTCTCAAGGACAACTTCTGCCGCCGGAACCGCGGCAACTGCTCGGCAGGCATCTGGGCGGTTTTGGACATCTCTTCGACGATGCCGCGATAGGGACCGTTCAGCGCGGCTACGGCCTGTTGCCGCGCGACGCCCGGATTCAGCCGCGCGAGCAGGTAAACCCAGTAGTCGGCCAGCTTATCGGTGCCGTCCCAGCCCTCGGTGAGGCGCGGCTTGAAGGACATGGGCAGGAAAACGTTCGGTTCGTTGCCAACCGTCGTGCCGGTGAAGCCCGGCGCGGAGACACCCACCACCGTGAACGGCTGGCCGTTAACCTTGACAGTCTGATTCAGGATGTCCATATCCCCGCCAAGCTTCTCGCGCCAATAACGGTAGTCCAGCACGGCGACCGCGTTGCCGCCCCCTGGAATATCGTCTTCCGGCCCGATCAGCCGGCCGGCCAGCGGCTGCACGCCCAGAACGGAGAAGTAGCGGCCGGACACCAGCATCGCCGACCCGCTCACCGTCTGGCGCGCGAAGGCGATGTTGCTGCGGAACGTGCGGAATCCCGCCACGGTGGCGGTTTCTGTGTGTTTTTCCAGTTCCCGGAACGTCCGCCAGTTGAAGATATAATCCATGCCGCCGGAATCGTCGTCCGAACTGCGACCGTTCTTGAACTCGCCGGGTGCAGTCAGCAGCACCACTTGCTCGGGATGCGGAATTGGGAGCGCACTCAGCACCACCTGGTGCAGCAAAGAAAAGATGGCCGTATTGACGCCGATCCCGAGTCCCAGCGACAAGACGACTACCAGGCTGAGCAGGGGGGCTTTCGCCAGGGTGCGAAAAGCAAAACGAATCCGGCCCATGAGGTCGATCTCCTTGAACGTTATACGAGTGGACGCGGTGATTCGTTTAGACGACCGGAAGCCGTCCGGCGTTAGCACCATTTCCTGCCCCGATAACCAAACGAAATACGAGTGCGGCTGCGGCACCTGCGACGGCGCAGCCCGCCGTGAAGGGGCTTAGCACAACCGGCGAAGTGCCCTGATTCAGGCTCCAAAGAATAGCAGCAATAGCTCCAATGGCAAATCCGCCCAACGCGTAAGCGAAGCGGGAACGCCAACCAAGACGCCGGTAGAGAAGCCAACCCGGCACACCCAGCACGCACGAGACGCACAGACCGGAAAGCCCGTAAATGACAACTATGGATAGGAAGTCTCCCAAGACTTCAAGCGGACCGTGCCAGTTGGGATATCGCGGCTGCAGGACCCATCCGATGGCGTACAGGCTTGCAAAAGCCAAACCGCAGGTGAGCGAAGCGGCAAGTACGGCAGCCGCAAGCCGGGTTGCAGCCATCAAACGCCAGTGTAGCGTCCAGCAAATAACTGGACAAGCCGGAGCCCCAGCGGCTTGAGGATGCCGGATCTGTTCGGGCCATAAAATAGACCAGACAGAATTGACTGATGCGATCCCCTGGTGCTATTTCTGGAAGTGCCGATGGCCGCGCGCCGCATCCCGCTGGGGTTGTTGTTCGACGTGCGTTACGGCCTGCGGATGCTGCGGAAGAGCCCTGGATTTACGGCTGTGGCCGTGGTCACCCTGGCGCTGGGCATCGGCGCCAATACCGCCATCTTCAGCGTGGTGCGCGCGGTGCTGCTGCCGCCGCTGCCGTTCGAGAATCCCAGCCGGCTGGTGCAGATCCAGCTTCGCGACCGCAAAACCGGCGCGCCCGCGAATTGGGTGGCTTATCGCGATGTAGCCGACTGGCGCGCCCAGAACCGCAGCTTCGAAAGCATCGGCGCGCGTAGCGGCGCGCTGCTAAACCTGACCACGGCAAGCCGGCCGGCATCCCGCTGGGCCTCGCAGCCGCGCTGGCTTGCGCGCGCTTCATGCGTTCGATGCTGTTGGTTTGCAGCCCACGGACCCGGTGACGCTAAGCGGAGCTTGTGTCGTTCTGCTGGTGGTGGGCGCCGCGGCCGCCTACTTCCCGGCGCGGCATGCGGCCCGCACGACCCGCTGGCCGCTCTGCGCGAGGAATAATAAGGCGCGCTGTGGGGCAGGCTGGCAACCTGCGCGGCGGTTGGCTACCGCCGCCCGTTGCACTAGCCCGCAAAGCGCGCCGTGTTACCCTAAAACTTCCCTATGAGTGACATCCGGATTACCCTGCCCGACGGCAGTCAACAGTCCGTCGCCGCAGGCAGCCGCCCCATCGATATCGCCCGCTCCATCAGCCCGCGCCTGGCCGACGCCGCCCTCGTGGCCAAGGTGAATGGCGAGCTGTACGACCTGACTCGTCCCCTGGAATCCGACGCCGCTGTCCAAATCCTCACTACCAAGGATCCCGCCGCGCTCCAGGTCTACCGCCATTCCACCGCCCACCTGCTCGCCGCCGCCGTGCTGGAGCTGTTTCCCGAAACCCAACTGGGCATCGGTCCGCCCATCGACTCCGGCTTCTATTACGATTTCGACCGGCCCACCGCCTTCACCCCCGACGACCTCGAAAAAATCGAGAAGCGCATGTGGGAAATCCAGGCGCGCGACCTGCCCTACGAGCGCGTCATGACCCCCAAGGACGAAGGCCTGCGCAAATATGCCGGCGACTGGATGAAAAAGGAACTCATCGAAGAGCGCGCCGGCGACGTCTTCAGCCAGTACACCCTGGGCCCGCATTTCATCGATTTCTGCCGCGGCCCGCACCTGCCCTCGACCAGCAAGATCAAGGCGTTCAAGCTGCTCTCCATCGCCGGCGCGTACTGGAAAGGCGACGAGCACAACAAGCAGTTGCAGCGCATCTACGGCACCGCGTTCTTCAGCAGGAAGGATCTCGAAGAGTATCTCGCCAGGCTGGAAGAAGCCAAAAAGCGCGACCACCGCAAGCTGGGCAAAGAGCTGGAGCTGTTCACCGTCAGCGAGTTGGTGGGCGCCGGCCTGCCTTTGTGGCTGCCCAAGGGCGCCACCATTCGCCGGGTATTGGAGGAGTATATCCTGGAGCGCGAACGCGCCGCGGGTTATCAGCACGTTTATACCCCGGATCTGGCCAAGGTGGAACTTTACCAGCGCTCGGGTCACTGGGAACATTATCAGGACGACATGTTTCCGCCCATGGACCTGGAGACTGAACAGATGGTCTTGCGGCCCATGAATTGTCCGCATCACATCCTGGTGTACGAATCCAAACGCCGCAGCTACCGCGATCTTCCGGTGCGGATCGCGGAGCTGGGCACCATGTATCGCTACGAACGCTCCGGGGTCTTGAGCGGCTTGAGCCGCGTGCGCGCCATGACCCTGAACGACGCCCATATTTTCTGCATGCCGGACCAGATCAAAGAGGAGTTTACGCGGGTCATGCAGCTTGTCGAGCAGGCCTACCGCGACCTCGGCATTACGCAGTACCGCTACCGGCTCTCCTTGGGCGACAGAACTAAGAAGGACAAGTTTGTGGATAACGACGCCATGTGGGATTTGGGCGAGCGCGTGCTCCGCGAGGCCATGGACTCGCTAGGTTTGCCCTACGTTGAGGCTCCCGGCGAGGCCGCCTTCTACGGACCGAAGCTGGATATCCAACTTGCGGATGTCATGGGCCATGAAGAAACCTATTCGACCATCCAGGTCGACTTCCACCTGCCGAACCAGTTCGCATTGAACTATATCGGTCCGGACGGTAAGGAACACCGGCCGGTAATGATTCACCGCGCGATCGTCAGCACCATGGAGCGCATGGTGTCGTACCTGATCGAGTTGTATGCCGGCGCGTTTCCGGTATGGCTGGCGCCCGTGCAAGCCATCGTGCTGCCCATCACCGACCGCCAGTCGGACTATGCCCGTTCGGTGCGCGACCAGTTGGATGCGGCCGGCATCCGCGTCACGCTGGACGATCGCAGCGAGAAGGTCAACCTGAAGATCCGCGATGCGCAGTTGCAGAAGATCCCCTACATGCTGGTGGTCGGCGACCGCGAGCAGCAGAGCGGGCAGGTCGCCGTGCGTCATCGCAAACACGGCGATCTGGGCGCCAAGCCCGTCGCCGAGTGCATCGCGGAGATCCGCGGATTGATCGACTCCAAGGCCGTCGCCGAGTAACCTCTGATTCCGAGTCTCGACTCCGGATGCTTTGGTGGGGCAGGCGGTTCCGCCTGCCAAGGCGAGCGCAGCTCGCCCAAACAGCCGCCTGAGAAGGAGGCCGTGCGGAGGCAGATGAAAGTGGAGCTTGCGGCTGTCTATTTCGGCTCGAATCACGTCCAGGACATGGCCCGACACAAGCCAGTCGAACAACATGCGCAGCGCGGCCAGGCGTTGCTTAACGGTGGGCGCGGAAAATTCTCCCTGCAGCTCCTTGACGAAGGCGGCGACGTGCAAGGCCTCCACGCCGGCGAGCTGGCCGATGCCGTGGGCGTCGCACCAGGTTGCAAAGCGGCGCTTGGCATTCAGGTATCCAACGCGGGCGGAAAATGTTGCAGCGACGTTGTTTTCCGCGCGGTTCGATTTTGGCAAGCCATAGATCCGCGCATGGCAAATGCCCTAACCAGGCGATCTGTCAGACGTCCAAAAATAGTGGGGGCATTGTCTTCATGGAACGGGTGTTATTTTACTTCGGGCTTGGACTCTCGCTCAGTTTGCCAGCGCTAGCCCAGCCCGTCCGATTGACGCTCGACACGTCGGAGGCGGACGCTTCACTCGCCGTCCTGGAGAAAGAGTCGGCGCGTGGGCTCCCCTCGAGCGCCGATTGGGATGCCATCTTTGTAACGGCCCCATATCGTCTGTTACAAACGCGGGAAACAGCGTTCCACAACACCCGCTTCGACGAGGCGTTCAGGGCGTATCTGACATCCCCCGATGCGATCGCCCGGACGGCCGATCTCCGAGCCACTCTGCATTCTTGGCAGCGGACGAATCTTGAAGCAGCCGCCGAACGCGTCTTGTCTTACCTGCCCGGAGGAGCGCGGATCCGGGCTCAGGTTTACCCCGTAATAAAGCCCGCCAAGAACAGTTTTGTGTGGGCAACTGCGGATGAGCGTGCGATTTTTCTTTATCTTAACCCCTCGTTGAATACCAAGCAATTTGAGAATAAGGTCGCGCACGAATGTCATCACATCGGCCTTGAGAGCCTGAATGTGAAGCAGGAGGCTGTCTGGAAAGAACTTTTGGAACCGCAGCAGACAGCTATACGATGGATGGGTGGATTTGGAGAGGGCGAGGCAATGCTGGCGGCGGCCGGATCTGCCGATGTGCATCCGCACGCTCAAGACGATGAGGTCGCCCGCGCTCGCTGGGATTCCGAGATGGCGCATTTCGATGAGAACCTGGTTGCCGTCCAACAGTTTCTCCTCGACATTCTCGCCGGCAGGATCAAAGAGCCGGATGATATTGCCCGAAAGGCAGAGCCGTTCTATGGTGAACAAGGTGCGTTCTATACCGTCGGATATCGTATGGCAGCCATGGTGGAACGACGGTTTGGCCGCCAATCGCTCACCGATGCGATGATCGACCCTCGAAAATTGCTCCTGCTTTACAACCGAGCGGCGGCTGAAGAGGAACAGCGGCAGAACCGGAAAATGGCGATGTGGTCGCCCCAACCCTTGAGTAAACTAGACCGGAAGTAACGGCCTGAGACTGAAATCAATCCTTAGGAGCGATCTAGCGCCAAGTGGCGCCGACGGGGGAGGCGGGGGTCCTATACTATTGAGTCTTTCGCATTATCGTTTATGCAAGAACGATTTTCGGGATTGGAGGGCAGATGTTCCGTACGCTCGCCATCGAAGCAATGATGCTTCTGCTGTTCAACCGCACAGGTAACGCTCAGGTCTCGTCCAGTCCGTCGGCGGACAAACCGAGCGCCAAGGCAACCGCGCGGTTCACGATCACGTTCGCAAAATCGCCCTACGCCGATTTTCTTTTCTACCTGCTTTTTCGCAACACGGGGCAGTATCCGGATCTGGCTACTGCTGTCGCGATAACCGATATTCGTCCTCTGGATAGTTCCTCCTTCCTCCCCGAAGACTCGATCATTTCCGGCGTCGCAAACTACGGGGCGCTCTACGAACTCGCCACACATCATGACGAGGCTGCTCATCTCGGCGACATGCTCAAGAGAGCCGAACCTCGCTATCCGGCGTTCTACTCTTTCTGGCAGCAACGCGTCGGTCCCGATGAGGACAAGACGGCAACTCTTTGGGCAAGGCAAGAAGTGGAGTGGAACCCTATCTCTCATCTGGAGGAGATGGAGCGCCTCAAGTTTCCATTTTCGAGCATTCAAATCGATCTGCTTGCGTTGGGCCCGCAGGGCAGTTCGATGCAGGGGCCGCCGACAATCTTCACCACGCTGGATGTCCCCAGCTTGGCATGGGCTATCGGTCATGAGGGCACTCACATGATGGTCGGACCCAATGGAGCGAATTGGACAGCGCGAAAGAGCGGCGACGAAGCGGCGCGACTGATGAGGGCGAATGGGGGATCGGACTATGACGTTGAGGAGGCGCTCTGTCTCTTGATGCAAGCCAAAATGTCTATTGCTTCCGGCGCCACAGCGAAGGATTTCAGAACCTCTGACAGACTAAAGCCTTCACCTCGAAAGACGCTTCTAATCGCGCTGGAAAATGATTGGGAAGCCTATACTAAATCACCGAACATTAATGCGGCGGACTGGCTGATCGCGGAGACTCTGGAAAGCCTTGGCAAGAGGTAGCATGATGCTCACACCATGCGACGAGAAAGCAGCTTCGAGGACGACGGACACTGCCGGCAGGATCGGCAGCAGCAGGGCGCAGGCCCGTGAGCCAGCCCCGAGATGCCGCGCTCGCTTTTGAGCCTGCCATACTCCAGCGGGTGAGTTCGTCTAGCAGATCGGGCGCCGTGAGAAACGCGGGCAGGGCCGCCCATCCGCCTGAAAGGCCACTGGGTCGGGCAGAGGCGAATGGCTGACGCCCGGAAAGATGCGCACACTGACATCCGAATTGCCCCCGGCACGCATCGCTGCAACGATCCTCTCGGCCGAGCGCACAGGGACGGTTTGGCCCCCGACCCCCGACCCCCGGCCCCGGCGCGCAGAGCGCGCCTACTACAGCCACCACCCTCCCCAGCCGATACATACCTGGCCCCAAATGCCCGCCGCCATCGAACCGCGCCGCCCCGCACGCCAGGAGTCTTACCTCCAACACGTGAGCACCTTCGTCGACCGCCTGCGCACGCGTCTGGTGCTGGGCGAAATCCTCAAACGCCTCCCGCGAACCAGGGACCTCCGCATCCTGGACCTCGGTTGCGGCTATCACGCCGCCTGCTTGAAAGCCATCCTCAAAGCCATCGGCGGCCGCCTGGCCGAAGGCGTCGGAGTGGACTTCCACGTTAGTGAAGAAAGCCGCCGCCATCCGCGCCTCCGCTTCGTCGCGTCTTCCATCGAGGATGCCTTGCCCGAACTGCCCGCGAACGCTTTCGACGCAGTGCTTTGCATCTCAGTCCTCGAACACCTTTGGGATCCCCTCCAATCCCTGAGCCACTGCCACCGTGTGCTGCGGCCTGGCGGCCGGCTGCTGGTCAATGTACCGACATGGTATGCCAAGCCGGTCCTGGAATTCTCCGCATTCAAACTCGGAACCAGCCCGGCCTGTGAAATGGACGACCACAAAATGTATTACGCGAAGCGCGATCTATGGCCGCTCCTGGTGCGCGCCGGCTTCCAGCCCGGCCGTATCCGCCTGCAGTATCGAAAATTATGCATGATTCTGTTTGCCACGGCTATCAAGCGGTAGACGACTGGGACCGCCACTGGCTGGATTTCAACGCCGCGGCGGATTTGTCGCCGGCCACCCGGTATCGCCGCAGGCTGGCTTTGCGGCTCCTGGGCGGAGACCGGCACAACGCCGCCGTGCGCATGCTGGAAATCGGCAGCGGCGCGGGCCAGTTCGCCGAGGAATTCCTGGCGGGTGCGCCGGGCGCGCAGTTCCTGGGCCTGGAGTTGAGCCGCACCGGAGTCGAGATGGCCGCCCGCCGGGTGCCCGCCGCGCGCTTCCTGCAACGGGATCTGAGTAGGACAGGCTCCAGCCTGTCAGAGGGCCTTGATTTCCACGCCACCCATGCCCTCTGTTCCGACGTGCTGGAGCATCTCGACGATCCGGCCCTGCTGCTGCGCCACGCCGCGGCATACATGGCCCCCGGATGCCGGATCGTGGTGACCGTGCCGGGCGGCTGGTACAGCGCCTTCTACAGCCACATCGGCCATCGCCGCCACTACACCCCGGCGCAACTGAGCGGTCTGCTCGAAAGCGCCGGTTTCGCCGTCGAGCGCGCCTGCGCCGCGGGCTTTCCGTTCTTCAACCTCTATCGCATGCTGGTCACCCTGCGCGGGCGGGAGCTGATCGCCGAAGCCGCGCGCGCTCCCTCGCTTCTCATGCGCGTCGCCAGCGTAGTCTTCGATGCGCTTTTCCGTCTGAATTTGATGCAGCCGTGGGGCTGGCAGACCGTGGCCGTCGCTCGATTTGTGGGGCTTGTGGGGCAGGATGGTATCCTGCGCGCCGATTGGAAATCGGCGCAAAACTGGGCCGATTAACAATCGGCCCGCAGGTTGTCAACCTGCCCCACAAGAATCGCCGCAGCCCGCAACAAACTCATGCACAATTGTACAAATCCGCTAGCGTCCCCGCGTCACCAACCGCACCGTAACTTTGGCGGGCGAGACGCGCTCCATCACCATCCCCGGCGGCAGGTTGAGGTTCCGCGAATCGACCGGCAGATTCAGGGTCCCGGCGCGTGCGCCGCGCAGATTGAAGCTGGCCACCAGTTGGGTCAGGCCGACCGAATCCATCAACCATGCGCTGGCGCGCACTTCCACTTCCAGCCGGTCGGTGTATGGCGCCGCGATGTCCAGGCCCACAGGTACGCTCACAAACTGCACGGGCACGCCGGCCGTGCGGACCGTCGTTCCGGTAGACAGAAAAGACGTGCTCCAGATGGCCGCCGCCAGACCCACCGCGGCCAGCTTGACGCGGGCGTTCGCAATAAACCATTGGCGCAACCTGCTTTTCAGACCTACCGCCGGCTGCGCGCAGAGCTTCTCCAGCATCTGCGCCAGCTTCTGCTCATCGTCGAAGCGCACGGTGCGGCGGGCCTCCATCAAAATGACTTCGCCGCGTTCCTCGGAGACCACCACCACCAGCGCGTCGCAGCGCTCGGAAAGCCCCATGGCCGCGCGATGCCGCGTGCCGTAGTAGCTGGGCACCCGCTCACGGTCGGTCAGCGGCAGCACGGCGGCGGCACGCACGATGCGGTCGCCGCGCACAATCACGGCGCCGTCGTGGACCGGCGAAGTCTTCTGGAAAATCGCTTCCAGGATCTCGGGGGAAACGGTGGCCTCGAGGATAATGCCGCCGCTGACCAGTTCCGTGACGGCATCGCGGCGCACGACCACCATCAACGCGCCCACCGAGACCGCCGCCAGGCGAAAAGCCGATTGAGAGATCGCTTGGTAGGTCTCGGTCAGCCTGGAGGCCGATTGCGGCCGCCAGTTCAGCAGGCTGTCGAGGCGCATGAAGAAGCGCCGCAGCTCGGCTTGGAAAACCAGCAGCAGGACCACGATCGCCAGGATAGCCGCGCCGTCCAACACCCAGCTTGTGAGCACCAGGTCGAAATGCCGCGACACCAGGGCTCCGGCGTGCAGCCCGAGCACCATCAGGGCCACGCGCAAGGCCCGCGCCTGTTGCGCCCACCGCAGCAGGATATATAGCGCCGCGGTCAAGACGACGAAATCCGCGACGCTTTGCCACCGCACCAGAATCAGAGGAATCATCCGTCTTCCAATATCTCCCGATTCCGCGGCGAACCACAATGGCGGCGGGTAACCTCGGCCCGGCGGGTGGCGTCTTTTATTGGAATCCACAGATACCCGGCCCATTGCGGCGCCACCGATTGCGGCCGGCCCCGAATACCAAAATGAAATCTGCTCTCTTCCTGTTGGCTCTACTTGTTCTCTCTCTTCCGCTTTGCGCGCAGACTGCCGCGCTGCGCGGGCAGGTCATGGATGAAACCGGCGCGGTGGTTCCCGGCGCCACGGTCATGCTCAACGGGCCGTCCGGCTTGGCCAAGACCGCCACCTCCGGCAGCGACGGATCGTACTCGTTCATCGGGCTACCGCCCGGCAGTTACACGGTGCGCGTATCCGCGCCCGACCTCACGCAGGCGCAGCCGGCCAAGATCTCGCTGCAGACGGGCGCGCAGTCCCTCAACCTGAAAATGAACGTTGCGTCGGTGACGCAGCAGGTGACGGTGCAGGATACGGGCGGCCCCAGCGTCTCCACGGATCCATCCAGCAACTCCACCGCCACGATTTTGCGCGGCGACGATTTGCAGGCGCTTTCCGACGACCCCGACGATTTGCAATCGGACTTGCAGGCGCTGGCCGGCCCCTCCGCCGGTCCCGACGGCGGCGAGATCTACGTCGACGGGTTCAGCAGCGGCCAACTCCCCTCCAAGGATTCCATCCGCGAGGTGCGCATCAACCAGAATCCGTTCTCGCCCGAGTTTTCCAAACTGGGTTACGGCCGCATCGAGATCCTCACCAAGCCCGGCACGGATAAATTGCGGGGCCAGGCCTTCTTCAACTTCGGAGACGACACGTTCAATTCGCGGAATCCTTTCGCGCAACAGAAGGCCCCGTTTCAAGTGGAGGAATTCGGCGGTACGGTCAGCGGACCGCTGGGCAAGCGCGCCTCTTTCATCCTGGACGCCGAGCGGCGGGACATCGACAACGGTTCGGTGATCGACGCGTTTACGCTCGATCCGCAGACCTACGCGATCGCTCCCTATACCGGCGTGTTGATCGCGCCGCAACACCGCCTGCGCGTCAGTCCGCGCGTGGATTATCAACTGAGCCAGAACAATACCTTGATATTCCGCTACGGATTCACGCGCAACGACGCGCAAGACCAGGGCATCGGCGGCTTCAACCTGCCTTCGCGCGGATACTACACGCTGGAGCAGGACCACACGGTCCAGATCACGGACACCGCGGTGTTATCGCCGACCACGGTGAATGAGACGCGCTTCCAGTATTACCACACGGAGAACGATCAGACCTCCAGCAGCTCCGCGCCGGCGATTCTGGTGTTGGATTCCTTCAATAGCGGCGGCGCCCAAACGGGCCGCAGCCTCAACACCGAGAACTACTATGAGACTACCAACATTACGACCATCGTGAAGGGAGCGCATACCTGGAAGTTCGGCGCCCGCGCGCGCGGCGAGACGGAAGACAACACCTCGCCGGTAAACTTCGGCGGCACGTTCACTTTTGCCGGTGGCCTGGCGCCCGAGCTGGACGCGGAGAATCAGGAAGTGCTGGATGCCGCGGGCCAGCCGGTGATGACGCCCATCACCTCGATTCAGCAGTACCAGCGCGCCTTGCAGGGCCTGCCTGGCGGTGGCGCGACGCAGTTCAGCATCGCGGCCGGCAATCCTTTCCTGGCGGTCGACCAGGCGGATGTGGGGGCTTTCGTGGGCGACGACTGGCGGGTGCGCCCCAATGTCACGCTGAGCCTGGGGCTGCGCTACGAGATGCAAACCAATATCGGCGACACGCGGGATTTTGCGCCCCGGTTGGGCTTCGCCTGGGCGCCCGGATCGAACCAGATCGCCATGCATCCCAAGTTCGTCATTCGCGGCGGATTCGGCATGTTCTACTCGCGCTTCGACATCTCCAACATCGAGACCGCCGAACGCTATAACGGGATTGTCCAACAGGAATACATCGTCAACAACCCAAGTTTCTTTCCCACTATCCCGACCATCGCGCAACTGCTGGCCATGCCTGGGATTCAATCCACGCAGACTATTCAGGAACTCAGCTCCACATTGCGCGCGCCTTATATCATGCAGTCGGCGATCACGGTGGAGCGCCAGGTGGTGAGCAATACGACGGTTTCGGTGACTTACACGAACTCACACGGGCTGCACATGCTGCGCTCGGAGGAATTCAACGCGCCGGGGCCGGTGTATCTGATGGAGTCTTCCGGACTCTATAACCAGAATCAGCTTATTACCAACGTCAACTCCAGGATGAACAACAACTTCTCGCTGTTCGGCTATTACACGTTGAATTACGCCATGAGCAATACCGATGGTCTCGGCACGTTTCCGGCAAAGCCTTACAGCATGGTGGGAGAGTACGGCCCCGCCGCTACGGATATTCGGAATCGCGTGTTCGTCGGCGGCTCGTTGAACACCAAGTGGAACGTGCGCTTGAGTCCGTTCATCGTGGTGCAATCCGGCGCGCCTTATAACATTACCGTCGGCCAGGACATTTATGACGATACTTTGTTCAACGCGCGGCCGGGCATTCCCACGGACCTGAGCAAGCCGGGCCTGATCGATACGAAGTACGGCTGGCTCGATCCGAATCCCACGCCCGGAGAGCAGCTTCTGCCGCGCAATTACGGAATGGGTCCGGGCCTGATTTCGATAAATGCGCGGCTGGGCAAGACGTGGGGTTTCGGGCCGGAGCGCGAAGGCTCCAGCGCAGCGGCCAGCGCCTTGGGGGCCGGTCACAATTCCGGATTCCACAGCATCTTCTCGGATGTCTCGACCAGCAAGCGCTATAACCTGACTGTCTCGATTTCCGCGCGCAACCTGCTGAACCATGTGAACGAGGGACCGATTATCGGGCAGATCACATCGCCGCTGTTCGGCCAGGCCAATTCCGTGGCCGGCGGGTATGGAGCGTATGCGGAAACGGCCAATAACCGGCGGATGGAGTTGCAGACCCGGTTTACGTTCTAGGCTTGGACTTGTGCGTTCCGGCCTGCTCCTGAATGTCTTTCAGGTGCTCGAGATCGGTGCTACGCCCGGCCGCCTGTTTATTGGCGATAAGATCCTCTAACGGAATGAAGTGTACCGGAACGTCAAAGATGGCGCTCGCGACCCTGCGCCGCCAAGCGGCATCGAATTGCACTCCGGGTGATTTGTGTCATGATATCTATCCGGACAGGAGCTACGCCGATCTGATAGACGATGGCGTCTTGAGTGAAGGTCTCCGGCGTTATTCCGTCGTCTTGCAAAGGAGCGCCAAACTTCACCAGCGCTTGAAATAACCTTGCCGCATTCTGTGGCGAGTTACGAACCTACACATCCAGGTCCTTGGTGTAGCGCGGCTCAGTGTACTTCATGACAGCGTAACCGCCGACGATGAGGTACTCAACTTGACAGTCGTTTAAGGCTTGTAACAGTTCTTTGTAGTGTGGGCTCTCTGTCATGTTTGAAACGCTCTGCCAGTTCCACCATTTCCCACGCCGCCCGGAAGATAGCGTCGTCGCCCTGGGCCTGCCAGAACTCGACATCGAATTCCCGGCCAGGGAAGCGGCCCTTAACAAGCCGGGTCTTCCATTTTGGTTTCTGGGCGCTGTCCATCAGGGTATGTGTATTGTACCAACGTGGCGGATCACTCGCAGCGCAGTGCGGTCATCGGGTCCACCTTGGCCGCGCGGCGCGCGGGGATGTGACAGGCCGCCAGGCCCACGGCGGCCAGCACCAGCGGCACGCCGGCGAACGTGGCGGGATCGGTGGCGCCAACGCCGTAGAGCAAGCTGGAGAGCGCCCGGGTCAGTGCCAGTGCGCCGGTCAGTCCCAGGGCGATGCCCATCGCGGTCAGCCTGATGCTTTCCCGGCGATGAGGCGCAGCACATCGCCGCGCTGCGCGGCCAGCACCAGCGCCAGCGCGCCGAACAACGCCAGCACGATAGCGGCGAGGCGGCGCGGAGCGACGGAATTGTCCAGCAGTTCCTGCATGGCGTTGATCACATACACGGGCTGGTCCTTATCGACGGCGGCCACGGCCTGCCGCAATCTCGCGGCGATCCCGGCGATGGGCAAACTGGTGCGCACCGCCAGAAACTGGGGCGGCTCGAACGCCTGCTCCATCGGCAGATACACGGCCGGCTGCGCGGGCAGATCCATGGACTGGTCGTGCGTGGTCTTGACCACGCCCACAACCTGCCGCCAAACTGCGTGGCCGTTGTCGCCGTTCACGCTGATGCGCTTCCCGAGCGGATCTTCGTGCGGCCAGAAACGCCGCGCGGCCAAGTCGTTGATCACGGCCGGCGTCGAACCGCCGGCGGCATCGTGTGGCGTCAATTCGCGGCCGGCAGCCAGATCGAAGTTATCGGGGCCGTAGGCGAACATTTCGCTAAAAACATCCTGACGCTCGCGGAGTTGCCGCCACAGCGCGTAGGTGCCGCTGTCGTCACTGGCGTCGCGCCCCAACGAAACCAGGCGCTCCGGCTCGCGTACCGGCAGCGGCTTCAGCAGCAGCGCGTCGATCACGCTGAAGATGGCAGTGTTGGCGCCGATGCCGAGCGCCAGCGAAACAAATCGCCACAGCCGCGAAGATGGGACTGCGCCGGTAAGCGCGGAGGGCATAGCGCAGATCCTGGAGGGAATCTTCGAGCCAGCGGGTGCCGCGGGCATCACGGCATTCCTCGTGTACCTGCTGCGACCCGCCGAAATCCAGGCGGGCGCGCCGCGCGGCTTCCTGGGGCGGCAGACCGGCGCGCCAGTATTTCTCCACCGCACGCTCCATGTGGAGTTGCAGTTCGTCGTTCATTTCCGCTTCGACGGCGCGACGAAAAAAAAAGGCGCGCAGGCGGTAACGCAGATCGGAGAGCATGGCGCTGCCTTCAGCCCATATCGAGAACTTGATCGACGACGGTGGTCAACTTACGCCAGGCGGCGGTCTCCGCGGCAAGCTGGCTGCGCCCCTGGCGGGTGAGCTCGTAATACCTGGCGCGGCGGTTGTTTTCGGTGGCGGCCCAGCGGGCTTTGATCCAGCCGCGCCGCTCCAGCCGGTGAAGCGCCGGATATAACGACCCCTGCCGGACCTGCAGCGCATCGCTGGATACTTGCTGGACGCGTTCGGAAATCGCCCAGCCATGCTGGGATCCGAGACTGAGGGTCTTCAGGATCAGCAGGTCCAGCGTACCTTGGGGCAGGTCTACTTTCGAATCCGCCATTGTTCCTCTTCTGCTTCGACAACATAATCATATAGGCATTTGTGTCGAAGTGCAAGGGGAGATGGCTCCCGATTCCTTGTTCTTATCCGAGTTTATCCGCGTTCATCCGCGGCCCAGTCTGTTTTTTTGAGTTTTCGCGTTGGGCAAGAGGAAAAGCACATCTGGCCGCTGACGAACGCGGATGAACGCAGATAACACAGATCCGGTGGTAGGGCTGCAGTGGCCGAGCGCGTTCGAAAAGGCGGACGGACAGGCCAGGAGGCCTGTCCTACAAGCCGAAACAATAAAGCATCCCACGCGTGCGGATATAGACGCGCCCATCGGCAATCGCCGGCGTGGCAAAGCATTCGTCGTCCAGTTCGCCGACCGAGAGAATCTCCTGATCCGGACCGGCCTTCATGATGGTGACCACGCCCGAGTTGCCGACGAAGAAAACTTTGCCGTCCGCCGCCACCGGCGAAGCGTAATACTTGTCCACCGCGCCGCGCAGGCGGCCTTGTTTGAACGGCTGTCCGTTCGCCGGATCGATAGTCGTGAGAATACCGCCATCGTTGATCATGTAGATCACTCCGCGATAGAGCAGCGTGGAAGGAAGTTGCGGTACCTTGCTTTGATATTTCCATCGCAGCGCGGTGGCGGTCATGTCGCCCGCGCCCCCGGCGTGCAGCGCCAGCAGACCATTCTCCGCGGCCATCACCGCCTGGAAGGATTTCCATTCGGCTGCATCCAGTTTTCCGTCGTGGTTGGCGTCTTCGAACGGAAAAAACAGGCGCAGGGGACCCTCGGGCAGCTCCGATTGCTGCAACGCGCCATCGTGGTTGATATCGTATTTCGCCAGGGCATCGGCAAACGCGGGGATCTCGACATGCTTACCCGGATCGTTGAACGATGAATTGTAGCCGTTGAGATAAATCGTGTCGCCATCCAGCACCGGCACCGATTTCATCTCCGAAGCCAGGCCGTTCACCCACCAGACGCTTTTGCCCGTCGCCAGATCGTAGGCATCCAGCCGGAAGGAACCGGGCGCAATGATTTGAAGACCTGCTCCCTGGACGCCCGCGCCCGGCGGCCGGTACACAATCGGCGTGGAATGTCCGCTGAGAGCTTCGGGCCGCAGCGTCTTCCAGGCTTGCTTGCCGCTGGCCTGAGAAAATGCGGCGGCGAACGAATTGTGCATCTGGTCGCAAATCAAAACAACCTTGTCGCCGGCCAGAATGGGCGACACGCCCATTCCATACATGTTGTCGAACGGCCCCAGCGGGGTGCGCCAGCGTTCCTTGCCGTCGAAGGTATAGGAGAGCAGCCCGTAATCCGGAAAAAAGACGTAAACGTTGCGGCCGTCCGCCGCCGGACTCGGCGACGACGGGCTGTTCTGCGTGTCCAGCTTCTCATGACGATCGCGCGGAGCTTCGCGGCGCCACAGGATTTTACCGCTGCCCCGCTCCAGCGCGATGGTATAGAGCCTGTCTCCTTCGAACGCCGTAAAAAAGATCCGGTCGCCGCTGATCGCCGGAGAAGAATGGCCGGGCGGCAGCGCGGTCTTCCATACAACATGCTTGTCCGGTCCGATGCTATCCGGCAGCGCCGAGGTTTCCGCGACTCCGCCGCCGTTCGGTCCGCGGAAGCGCGGCCAATCCGCGGCCGGCGACCGTACTGGAAGCGTAAGGGCCGCCAACAAAAACGATATCGCCGATCGTTGCATAAGCTTTTCTCATCATACTTCCGCGCTGGCTGACAAGTGAGTATGGCGTTGGTGGGGCGGGGATTCCTGCCCTGGGTCCCCTCTGGGGACGGCTGTCAGCCGGCCTTTGCGACCGCGACGAGGCGCCGTGAAGGCAGGAGCCGGCTGAAAGCCGGCTGCGGCCAAGATTGGCCGCCCTCCAGTGCCAACCGAACTGGCATCTCTCCGGCGCTGAAGCTGCCGTTACAGCTTGCCCCAACCGTGGAGAAGATCGAGCACCGCGTGCGCCTTCCCTTCCGCATCTCCAAGCGGCATGTTCGAAAGGCAGACGATGGTGAAGCGCTCCTCCGGAAAACGGGCCATGTAGGTAGAAGCGTCCGTATCGCCGCCCGAATAGTCGAGCATGGCTTGGCCATAGCTCGATCGCCATACCAGTCCCAAAGCGTCGTTATCCTTGTCATGCTCGAACTTCATCCGTTTGTTCATCAGCGCGGTGAACCGCGGTCCGGCCAAAGTTCCCGCGTACCAGTTTCTGTCCCATAACAAGAGGTCGTCGAGTGTTGTAAAGACGCCACTGCCGCCGAAGTGCGGAGCGACGCGGACCAGCCGGGCCCATCCATCGCCTGGCTTGATGACGACACCCGCCAGCGCGAGTTCCTGGAGCACGCGCGGATCGGAACGCAAAGCATAGCCCGTTGCGCGATGCGGAATGACTTCCGTGCTGTCGTCGTTAATCTCGCTGTGCGACATTCCGAGAGGAACAAAGACTCGATCGTGCATGAATGCGGCGAAGGACTCGTGGCTGACGGCCTCAACGATCTTCGTCAAGAGCATGTAGTTGATGTTCCGATAGGCCCACTTGGTCCCGGGGGCGAATTCGAGCTGGTCCGGCTTTAGCGCCGCGGCGATGGCTTCGTCGCGAGTGAAGTAGTAAAACGTCATCCACGGCGCCCCGCTGTTTCGCGGCTCGTCTGTGTACTCGTGAAGGCCGCTGGTCATGTAAACGAGATGTTCGATGCGCAGTCCGTCTCCGTACTTCGAGACGCCTGGCAGATACTTAGCGACTGGATCGGAAAGTGCGATCTTGTGGTCTAGAATCAGCAGGGCTAAGGCCGCGGCGGTGAACTGTTTGGACAACGAGGCGAGATGAAAAGAAGTCATCCGTGTGATCGGGATGCCGTCATCGAGGTTCGCGAGACCGTACCCCTTGGCGAACGCGAACTCATCGTCCTTGATCAGGGCAACCGCGTATCCCGGAGAGTTTGGAGGCAAAAAGAAGAGTCGATCGATCGCGGATTCCTGAACCGGGTCGAGCCACGGTCGCCGATGTTCCCGCTTCCCGAATGGCGGGGCTGTTTGCGCGGAGATCGGATGAACGCATACGCCGGCGAGGACGGCCGGCAGGACGCCGAAAGCGGGTAATCGCCAGAATCTTCGCATGCCCTCGATGGTACGTTTTCCGATCCGATCGAAGCAACTGCGTGAAGCGCCGTCCCGGCTGGCGGCGGCGAAGGCGACAGTCGTCAGAGGCCGGCGAGGCAGATCTCCTCGCCATGCTCCCATAGATAGCTTTTGAACTCCCTGGCGCGCAGGCCGTAAGGAACCTTCAAGAATCTAAGAGCAATGTGCCCGGCCCGGTGCGCGGATATCCGCATTCCAATCAAAGAGCGCGGCGCCCACTTCATCTCCGCACGAATATTAGTGGATAGCTATCGGTGAGCCGGGCTTAAAGTTCTCGACCACCTGCAGCGTCTTCGCATCGATGACGCCGCCATTCGGTCCGCCCACATAGACCAGCTTACCATCGGGAGTTACCGCGATAGACTCGGGAGAATAGCCTGGAACAACACCCGGAACAAAGTCGGTAACTGCCAATATGGAGGTATCCACAACCGCGACGCCCGCGACGTTGTTCTCACTTGTTCCGATATATGCCTGCGCGCCGTCGGGAGAGAACGCCATCGCGGCTGTCGCGAGCGGAATCGTTCCAACCAGCTTCCTGGTGGCGGTATCGATAACAGAGATCGAAGTGCTGGGACTGTTTTCCGCCCCGCCCGAGCTGGCGAACAGAAGGTGGCCTTTAGGGCTGAGCGCCAGGGTTCCGACGTTAGTGCCGTTGATCGTCGCGGTGAGCGACTGAGTGGCGGTGTCGAATACCGCCGTCGGGCCGCAATACATGGCATAGACGTCTTTGCCATCCGGGGAAACCGCGATGCTGCCCTGAGAATAGTAACTGGTTGTGCACGCCGGCATATCGACGGTAGTTTCCACGGCTCCGGTAGAGGCGTTCACGAACATCATACGGGGATTGGGAATCTGTCCGAGGATATCGCCAACTAGCGCAAATAACGTGCTGCCGTCTGTGCTAACACCAATCGCGACGATGCCAGCCTGTCCCTCCAATTCCACCGTGGCCTTCCCGTTGGCCGTGGAAGTCGCCCATATTCCGCCGTTAAAACCCGTTGAATAAACCGTGCCGCCGTCGGGTGATACGGCCAGCCAGGAGAACGGTCCGTCGGCGAGGTAAACCTCAGAGGGAGTGGTTGCGCCCTCTTGAACGGCTTCGATGGCCGGGTCGGATCCGATGATCCAGTACATCTGGCTTCCGTCGGGCGAAAGCAACACGCGGGCGATGTTTTCGAACGTCTGCTGAGTGTTCACGCTACCCGTACTTACAGTCAATGTGTCGATATCCTGGCCGTTCTGGAGATAAAGCAGACTGGCATCCGGACTGAACCCGATAATCCCTCCGGGCACGTTTTGCACGCTCGAACTTACCGATGCATTGGCCGTGTCGAAGAAAACCAACTCACTGTCGGAAAACAGCACTGCCAGGGTCGCGCCATTCCTTGAGATCGCCATAGATCCACCGTACTCCTGATAGATAGCCGGGGGCGGGACCAACGTGGCGGTCGCGGTCATCGAGGCGAGATCCACCTGCCAAAGCGCCTGACTCGGGTAGTCGTAACCCAACACGAAGGCGGTCAGGCTATTGGGCGTAATCGCCATTGCCTCAATCGGCAAGCCGGAGGGTTGAGGAGATGTCCCAAAGCTGGCGCCAATTTTCAGCGACGCGACATTGATCGCAGTAAGAGCATTCGAGGGAGGGCCACCGCTGGCGTCCGCGGAAACGCCGGGCCGATTCACGCCATCTCCCGAAGAAAAATTATACAAGTGAACCGCATAAACGGTCTTGCCGTTGGGAGCCGCCTGGATCTCGTAGACCTGATCCTGGCCCATCGAGATCGCTGCTAAATTGTTCCCCGACGCCACATCCAAGACTTCCACATTGCCGCCCTGGCATGTAGCTCCGTCGACGGACGAGGAGCAAGTGCCCACGTAAATCTTCGATTGGTCAGGCGCAATTGCCAGCGGAGCCGATCCCCAGATCGGATACTTCGTGGTGTAGGTGTGCAGGGTCTTTCCCGAGACACGGTCCACCGCCGCTATCGCGCCTCCGGCCGTATAGAAAGTCTGCCCATCGGCGGAAAGCACGGCCGAGCAACATTGATTCGTCGCAATCATCGGCCCCGCCGCAAACGACGAGGTACTCACGGGCACAATGATCGCGGGCGGGAATGGCATATAGACTGTGGAACTTGCGGCATGGCCTGGAACGATCGCGGCCAGCAGCGGGAACAAAATCCCAAAGGAGCGCAACACTTTGTACCTCCCAAAACCGGAATTTCCATTTTGGCTTCCGGGATTTGCCGTGCTTAAATCGGCGCGGCCGGCCTTCGAGCAGCGAAGCCGTAAAACATTCTACAATCATACCCAAACACGAGCGGGCGTCAAAGTTTCGCGCTGTCGAAAATATATTTGGTGACTTGAACTTACTGGCGAATCGGGTTCCCGCCCCACGCAGGCCATCACCGCGGATGTTGGGAGTGAGCGCTTTGATATCAGGCAATACCGGTAGCCATCCCTTCGTGGAGGCAGCCAAGTCTCCCGTTCGAAGTCCACCGAGGCGCCGGAAACGCCCCGGCCCGAGAAGGCCGGACCCTACCGGATAGCGGCTCCGGACGCCGTGGCCGGAACTTTCACCAATTCCAGCTTGCCGATCATGCTCTCCGCCCACTTGGCATCGGAGCTGTCGTAGCCTATCTGGGACCAGCGCCAAGCGCCCTTGGGGTCCACGATCCAGTTCTGCGGAACCGCCGCCGAACCGGTCAGCGACGTCACAAAACCGTAGGCCGGCAAGACGGGAAAGGTGAAACCCTTCTCCTGCATGAAAGGCGCGACCAAGCCCAACTCCTCGTCCATATCGAAAGTGAGAATCTGGAAATCGGGCCGGTCCTTCACCTTCCGGTACAGCCTTTCGATCTCGGGAAGTTCCGCCTTGCACGGCGCGCACCAGGTGGCCCACACGTCGATCAGCACCGATTTTGCTTCGAGGCTCTTGAACCGCCAGGTCTTGTGCTTCGAGGCTCTTGAACCGCCAGGTCTTGCCGGAAAGGTCCGCCAGCTCGAATGCAGGCATCGTGACGCGGGCCTGCTCCCAACGGCCCGCGGCGAGTTCCGGCGCCTGGCCGGCGGGCAGGCCGGCGCTCTGGCGAGCCTTGTCGTCGGCTTCCAGTTTGGCCATCGCGGCCGCGAATTGCGGATCGCCGAGCGATGCCTGGACGCGCTCGTACCGCACCAATTGCGCGAGCTCCACATAAGGCTCCGCGGGTTGCCCATTCGCCCCGGCGGCCGGATGTTCGCGGAGCGCCTGGGCCAAGGTGGCGGCCACTTCCTGCAGCGTGCCTTCGCCGGAATCGCCTTCCGTCGCCAGGTGCGCGAGTCCGCCCGCCAGCATTACCTTGTGTCGCCGGCAGGCAGTTCGCGAATCTGAATGGCCAGGCGTCGGGTGGCGGCCGCGCGCGCATCGTCGGGCACGTCGCGCAGGGTGCGCAGTTGATCGTCGATGGGCTTTTCGCGGTCGCTCCAGCCGATCTGCTTCTGCTGCGCGAACAGTGCGGGCGGACGGCACAGCCCGGCGGCTGCAAAAAGCAACAGGAGCATCTTAAGAATCGGGAGGTCTAGCGTACCTTGCCGCAACTCTGCATGCGAATGTTGCATTGTTCCCCTTCTGCTTCGACATCATAAGCATACACGCATTTGTGTCGAAGCGCAAGGGGAGATGCGGGAGACTCTGGCGTGGGGGCCTACGGATAGTCCCCTCGCGCTTGGTTGACCAGATCCGGCATCTCGCTTCCCCCGGCGACCCAGTTAGCGGTGCGGCTTGACAGGTCGGTAACCACGGGACTGAGCGTGCCCTGCGCGCTGACCACTCCCACGACGTAGGGGCCATCGGACCAGAAGCCGAAAATCGGCCCTCCCGAATCCCCGTGGTTCAGACTGGCGAAGGTCTCCATATCAAGCCCGGAGCCGGTCTCGAAGAACCCCGGCGACCAGGAGTCGGCGATACTGAATCCGCCTTCGTATACGGGCTCGGAACCCCCGCCAATGTCGTCCGGATAACCCACATGATTCCAGTACGCCCCGCCATCCCATCCGCCGTCGTAAGTTTTCGATCCGAGCCACCCTAGCTCGTCGCCTATGCCACGGTCCATGACGCACACTACGTAATCTTCGGCGACATCGTATTCGCCCCCCACCGACGACAGTTGTTCGTAATAGTATGTCCTCACGGCATAGGACGGCTGGAATGTGTCTCCGTTGTTGTAGTCCGCTTCGAAGCGTACCCATCCGAGCTCGCCATTCGTGAGGGTCCAATCGATCACGTGGCTGGCCGTTAGAATGTGCCGCGGGCCGATGATGGTACCCGATCCCTGGCCGGCCGGAGTGACGACTCTCCCACAAGCCCGCCAAGGGTAGGTGGTGTCGGTGAACGCGTAGCGATTGTCGGGCGGATAAATAAAGAGCGGCTCGACCGGCTGGTTGCCGGCGCGGAGCCTGAGCGGTTTGCGGGCGCCCTCCGGAGCGGCGGTGATGTCGAGTGTCTTGGGCAGACCGGCCGCAGTGCTCCCGGCGCGCGGCGCGGCGCCCTTTCGGCGCTTAATCATGTGGGGTTTCGGGCGGGGAGGTTGTGGGAAAGCGAACTCGCGGATAGCGGCGCGCGGCCAGATCCGGGCCGCCTGATGGCCGGTGAGGGGGAACTCCTCTGCAAGTTCGGGTGGTTTCCGGTCGTGCTGTTTGGGAATTGTCTTCGGTTTGGGCATTGTTTTCTCCTGTGTCGTAGTCGTACCGTGAATGACCGTGCATTCGCAGTATAGTGAGTTTCGGACCGGGAGCGTTTCACCGCGCTACAAGCGCCGGGTGATGGCGTCCAGAAATTCGTCTTCGCGATCCAGCCGCACCCCGATGCGCAGCCAGTAGAGCGGGATCGGCGCCAGCAGGTGACCGGGGTCGTCACAGAGGTTGACCAGATCCTTCTCGGTGGTCAGCGCCGCCTCGACACCGTCGTCGCGGAACTGGCGGCCCATATAGCGCAGCTCGTGCGGCCGGTAGGAGTGGTGATCGTCAAATTCGATTTGGACCGCCCCGTGCAGTCCGAGGGACGCCAGCGTGCACCAGAAATACCCTGGGTTGCCCAGTCCGCAGAAGGCGGCCACGCGCGTGTAGGGCAGCGCGTTGGTGGCTACGGTTTCGCCGGTGGCCGCGGAGACCCAGGCTTCCGGCTCCGCGCGCGCGTGGAAAACCGGCGCGCCCGGATTTAGGCGCCGCAAGACACGCTCGGCGGCTTGGGCTACGCGGCCGGCCTCGCTGCGCGTCACCACGAAGATATCCGCGCGCGCCAAGCCCGCCAGCGGCTCGCGCAAACGGCCCAGCGGCAACGGATAACCGCCGCCAAAGGGATCCAGCGCATCCACCAGCACGATGTCCAGGCGGCGATCCAGCCGCGCGTGTTGAAAGCCGTCGTCCAGCACGATTACGTCGACGCCGAATTCGCGTTCCAGCAATTGACCCACGCGCCAGCGTTCCGCGCCGATGCCCACCGGCGCCACGCCCGCGCGCAGGAACAGTTGCGGCTCGTCGCCGGATTGGCTGACGGGAAGGCTCGCGCCGGCCGCCACCGTCTGATGCGCATGCAGCGAGTGGCGGCCATACCCGCGCGTGAGAATGCCGGGATTCCAGCCGGCCTCCTTCAGCCGGCGGGTAAGATGCAGGACCATGGGGGTCTTGCCCGTACCGCCCGCCGTGATATTGCCGACGCTGATGACGGGCGCTTCCAGGCTCTTGCGGCGCGAGACATCGCGGGCGCGATGCAGTTTGCCGCCCCAGAGCCACAGCCGCGACAGGATCCAAAGGAGGGCAAAACTGGGCTGGGCCCGGCGATACCGGGGCACATACTGGGCAAAGATCTCCTGCGCGTGGCTGGCCGCGAGGGTGGCGGCTCCGCGCCGGGCGCGCGCGCAGGATGCCGCTTTCGCGCCGAGGTCCGCGCCGCGTGCGGGGTTTTCCAGGATGTCCGTGACGGCGGCAGCCAAGGTGGCGGCATCGTGCACTTCGACCAGGGCGCCGGCCACCCGGAAATCGGCCGCGATGTCGGCGAAGTTTTCCATATGCGGACCCGTCACGATAGGCCGCGCGGCCAGCGCAGGCTCCAGGATATTGTGACCGCCGCGGGAGGCCAGGGTGCCGCCCATGAAGACCACGTCCGCCAGCGGGAACAGGCTGGCGAGCTCGCCGATGGAATCGAGCAGCAGGGCCGCGGGTAGCGGCAGTTGCTCCGCGCCGGTCAAAACGGAGCGGCGCACGAACGGGATGCCGGCGCGCGCCAGCGCCTGCGCGGCCGCATCGAAACGCTCCGGCTTGCGGGGGGCCAGCAGCAGGAGTAAGGCCGGCTCACGGGCGGCGGCCTGCTGAAAAGACGCGATTACGAGGGCGTCTTCATCCGGATCGCCGGCGGCCGCGGGCGGCATGGTGCTGGCCGCGATCCATACGGCGTGCGGAGGGAGGCCTTCGAGAAGGCGGCGGACCGGCGAGTCCGGCGCAGCCGCGGGCGCCTCGAAATCGTATTTGAGGTTGCCGCCGGCGCGCACCTTTTTGGGCGGCGCGCCGATGCGAATCCAGCGCTGCCGCATGTCTTCGCTCTGCGCCAACAGCAGATCGACTTGCGCGAGCACGGCGCTGAAGAACCAGCGCAACGCGCGATAGCGGCCGAAGGCGCGGGCGGAGATGCGGCCGTTGATCAGCAGCAGGCCCGCGCCGGCGCGCCTGGTCTCCCGAAACAGGTTAGGCCAGATTTCGGTTTCCATGACGACGACCAGCGAAGGCCGCAGCGCGCGCAGCACGCGGCGCACGGCGAAGACGTAATCGAGCGGCGCGTAGAAGACGCCTGCGAGATCCCGCAGCTTCTGCGTGGCGGTCTCGTATCCGGCCAGGGTGGAGACGGACACGAAGACCGGCGAGCGCGGCAGACGCAGGCGCAATTGCCGCACGAATTCCACGGCCGCCATGGCTTCGCCAACGGAAACGGCGTGCAACCAAATGGCGCCGGGGACGGTCTGTCTAAAGGAGGCGGGCAGGAAGCCGCAGCGCTGCCTCAGGGTTCCGAAGTAGGCGGGCAGGCGCAGGCCGCGCCACAGGAAATACAGCAGAACAAGGGGCCAGCCAAGCGCCTGAAGGAGGCGGTAGAGTAAATAAATGCCTTTTATTTTCAAACGGTTGGCTCTACTTACGAGTATAGCGATGGTGCTTGCGCCAGACAAGGCATTGCCGGACAAGAAAGAGGACGCCCGGTTCACCGCGGGCGCGGCCGCCAGCTATGCATCGCACCAGACCAGCGACAAGGTTACCATCGGGGTGCAGCCGTATTTCAACGACGAGGATACCCGCCCCGTGTTCGGCAAACACAATCCCTACACCTATGGGGTGCTGCCGGTGCTGGTAGTCATTCAGAACGACAGCGGCAAAACCATCAAGGTGGCGCCTCTGCAAGCGGTGTGGGTGGGACCGAACGGCGACAAGGTCGAGTCTACTCCCGCCAAGGATGTTCGCTATCTGACCGGGCCGGGCCGACCCAACGCCATACCGGGTCCGCCGGGGATGCCGCCCAAAGTGATCGGGCACAAGAGTCCGCTGGATACCTGGGAGATCGAGGGCCGCGCATTCGCCGCGCAGGTGCTGCCGCCGGGACAAGCGGCCAGCGGGTTCTTCTATTTCCAAACGGGATTTCAGCGCGGCGCGAGCGTTTACTTGAGCGGGCTGCGCGAGGCGGAGTCGGGGCGCGAGCTGCTTTATTTCGAGATTCCGATTGTAGCCAAGTGAATGGAGGGCGGGCAATCCTGCCGGCAGCCGCCTTTCACGCGGCCAGCCGCCACGAGGGCCTCAGCCGATTCCCAATTCGTCGATTCGCTCCAGGACTCTGCCGCAGCGCCGGCAGATCACGGCGTGGCAATCGCTGCAAACCAACGGGTCCGGGACAGGCTTGGCGCAGGCTGGGCAGTAGAAATCGGTGAGTGCGACGTTATCGGGCATGCCGTGAGCTATTATCTCATTCGGCGTGGGCACGCGAAAGCGCCTGCCTCACGTTATCCGGCCGCGGGGTTCGGATGAATTTCCGTGGTCCTGCCGGGAATCACCTGCACGCGCTCGCGGAACAACGTACGCCCGTTCAGATCGCGCAATTCCACATCGTGATCGCCGGGCCGAAGCGGGAATTTCTTGGCCTTCGCAATGGGACCCACATAACCTCCATCGACGAAGACCGAAGCCTGCTTGTCGGGTGTGACGATTTTCACTTTGCCGGCGCCGGGGCCGTAGAAGTATCCAGGCCCGTAGCCGTACCAGCCATAATAACCGGGGCCATACCAGCCAGGACCCCAGCCCCACCCTCCGCCGTACCAGCCGCCGCCACCATAAAAGCCTCCTCTGAAACCGCCCCTAACCATGGCAGAGGCCGGCGGCGCCGAAATCAACAAAGCTCCCAACGCAACGATGCCAATCAATGGTGCTTTCCAAAATCGGGACATAACATCCCTCCTTCCGGGAACCCGGCGCCAAGCACCTTCGAGCTCGCACCGCGAACCCACTTATATAGATGCGGCGAGGGGCGCGCGGTTACAACACGGCGGTCTCCTCCAGCATGCGGCCCTCGGCGAAACGTTCCAGCCCCAGGTCGCGCGCGTCGAGCAGGCTGCTCGCGCCGTGCAGGATCAGATCGGCGGTGATGCGGCCGGTGGCGGGCGAATGCATCACGCCGTGGCCGCTGAAGCCATTCGCGAAGAAGAGTCCCGGCAATCCCGGAGCGGGACCGATGATGGCGTGATGGTCAGGGGTGACCGCGTACAGCCCCGCCCAGGCGCGCTGCGGATTCACCTGCAGATCTTCGAAGCACGGCACGCGGTTGACGGCGTGCGTCAGAATCTTCTCGATGAACGCCGGGTCGAAAGCCGTCTTGAAGCCGGGCGTCTCTTCCGGATCGTTCCAGGCCATCAGCAGTCCCAACCCTTCGGGCCGGAAATGGAAGCCGGTGGACATGTCGATCACCATGGGCAGGCGATCCGGCAAGCCGGGGAACGGTTCGGTGGGCACCAGCATGCGGCGTAGCGGCACGATGGGGAGATCCACGCCCGCCATGCGCGCGACGTGTGCGGCCCAGGGTCCGGCCGTGTTCACCACGGTGCGCGCCGCCACGTGATTGCCAGAGCGGTCCGGACTCGAAGTGGAAGCATGCCCCCAATGAGCCTCGCCTCTGACGGCTGCGAGGGACTCGGGATAGGAAAGCCACTGTCGGGGCTGCAGTCGCTCTACGGGACCAGCAGGGATCGGGTCGCATCCGGCCCTGGAGCGCCTGACTCCTCGATGCTTCCGAAGAAATCGAACTCGGCAGACAGGGCACGGTAGATGTGCTCGAACTCCTGCGAATACGCCCAGTCTTCGTCAAAGATGATCGAGCGCACGCCCGCTGCCCGGGTGATCGCCAAGCACTGAAAGCACGGGCGCAGATTCACATAGAGCAACGAATCCCTCGTGCTTACTCCGCGGATGGCTGCGTTTGCAATTGCCCGCTGTTCCCCGTGGATGCACACGCACTGTTCGTATCCGGTGCCGGTGACGCCGCCGTTTATGCATCGCGGGCAGCCCGCCTCTCGGCAGTCTCTGTACATTTCTGAGACACCGTTCCACCCGGTCGCAACAACCTGGCCCTGCCGGACAATTACTGATCCTACACGTCGGCGAACGCAGTTGGACCTGCGTGCTACGCCCTTCGCCATTTCCATGAATCTCTGGTGATCCGTCAACATCGCTCTATTGTCTCCCAGAGGGTGCACCGCGACCTACCGCTCTCACAGCAGCAGATCGCCGAAGCTCCTTGATCTGGTCGGAAAGGTCTTTGACGCGGGCCCGCTGTTCGTCAAACTGTCTCTGAAAGGACTGTTGCGCATCCGCTTCGCGACGCTCCCGCCCAGCGAGATAACGGTCAACGTAGGATGCGCCCAGAGGAACGAATATAGTCGCCAGCGCGAGCACAACGGCGGCGACTGTCGCCCACAGGAGCAATGACCTCGTGAACGAGCCGAACGCCTTTTCTGCCGCCTTAGCCGCTGTCTGCTCGACGTTCAAGAATGTCGAGGCTGAGTAGGCCAGCACCTCTTCCCTCGCGCGTTCCAGGTATTTCCCGCGTTCCCACTTGGCCGCGTCGGCCGCCTTGGCGGATAGCGGACAGCGGTGAAAGCTGACCCGCAGGAACGGTTGGCCCCTTTTCACCAGGAATTCCGCTCGCCCGAAGTTGATCAGTGTGCTCGACAGCGGCCCCACAAAACCGGGATCAACGACACCGATATTGATCGCGAGGACCGCGGTTCTGCAGAGTTCGTTCTTTAGCAGGACGTGCCCCGTAATCCCCCCAGGCAGCCGCAAGGACTCGCGCGATACGACCCGGACCATGCCTCCCGGCGGAAGTCGGTATTCGGAGCTTGCGGCTCCAGATGCCGCTTCAGGGCCAGCAGGAATAATCTCTCCAACTGAGAGATCGTATGTAGCGGCGCGGTACAGCCGTTCCTCGGCATCGATGATGAGCCCGTGGGTCTCTATCTCCTCGCCGCTCAGGAGACCACATCGTTCATCCGACATACATGAATTCTCGCATAGTTGGGAGCCGTAGCCGTACGTACGGATGGAAATCTGGGCACGTCTTGGACTGTGCCCGCTGATCGCCGCTGACCAGCGGCGCTCGTCTGCTAGCCAAGCACGTCATCGCTAGGGTCTGCGGATCCCAGTCAACATGGCGCGCAGAAGCGCCCTGCCGACGAGCCAGCCTAGGAGGACGCCAGCCGAACCCATTGCTTGGCAGGAAACCAGCGCCAGTTGGGTAGGCATGAGGTCGCCCCCCGCTCGGCATCTGAAGGCGCTGCCCACCGGAATATGCAAGTCTGTGATGCGACCTCCTCTTACAACACGGCGGTCTCTTCCAGCATGCGGCCTTCCGCGAAACGTTCCAGGCCCAGATCGCGCGCGTCGAGCAGGCTGCTGGCGCCATGCAGAATCAAATCGGCCGTGATGCGGCCGGTGGCGGGGGAATGCATCACGCCGTGGCCGCTGAAACCGTTCGCGAAGAAGAGTCCCGGCAATCCCGGAGCGGGGCCGATGATGGCGTGATGATCCGGCGTGACCGCGTACAAACCCGCCCAGGCGCGCTGCGGATTCACCTGTAGATCCTCGAAGCAAGGCACGCGGTTGACGGCGTGGGTCAGAATTTTTTCGATGAACGCCGGGTCGAAAGTGGTCTTAAAGCCGGGCGTCTCTTCCGGATCGTTCCAGGCCATCAGCAGCCCCAACCCTTCGGGACGGAAATGGAAGCCGGTGGACATGTCGATCACCATGGGCAGGCGATCCGGCAAGCCGGAGAATGGTTCGGTGGGCACCAGCATGCGGCGCAGCGGCAAGATGGGGAGATCCACGCCCGCCATGCGTGCGACGTGGGCGGCCCAGGGTCCGGCGGCGTTGACCACCGTGCGCGCCGCCACGTTGCCCTTGGTGGTGCGGACGCCCGAGACGCCGCGCGCATCCACGCCGATGCCGGTGACTTCCACGTTGCGCCAGAGCTTGGCGCCGTGTTCTTCGGCGGCGGCCATGAAACCTTTCATCACGCTGTAAGGATCCACGAAGCCGTCGGTGGCGCAGAAGCTGCCGCCCAGGATGTCGTCGGAGCGCAGTTGCGGCACGCGATGGATTATCTCCTCGCGGCTGAGCATCTCGACGCGCTGCAAGCCCAGCCCGACCTGGCGTTCGAAGTTGCGGCGCAAGTAGTCGAGGTGTTGCGGCGCGGTGGCGACGAACATGTATCCGTGAGACTTGTATTCGGAGGGGCGTCCCGTGATTTCTTTAAAGGCGGCGAAGATCGGGATGGAGTACAACGACATGCGGATGTTGACGGCGGTGGCGAATTGCGCGCGCACGCCGCCCATGCTCTTGCCGGTGGAGCCCAGGCCTTGCTGGCTTTCGCGCTCGATCACCAGGACGTTGCGGCATCCCGCCTGCGTGAGATGCCAGGCGACGCTCGATCCCACGATGCCGCCGCCGATAATGACCACGTCTGCCGTTTCGGCCATGTGGCCACTATTTTGGCACATGGAGACGCGAAGATTGTGAACCTTTTGGCCTTCTCAATCGTCTAATTAATGAAGCGTTTATTATTGGTTCACTGCACTACCAAGAGGAGCATGAACTGCCGGAGTATGTATGTGTTTGGAGTTTCAAATTCGTGACGGCGTTGGTATCTTGCGCCTCCAGGGCCGGTTCGTAACCGGCGCCGACGCCGAATTTGTGTCCGCGCGGAATTCCCTGCAACAAGCCGGAATCGACAATGCGGTTGTCGATTTGCGCGCTGTTCCCTACATCGATTCGACGGGCCTGGCTTTTGTCGTGGAACTCCACAAGTTTCTTGTAAGCCGCGGTGGGCAATTGTTCCTGGCGAACGCCAACCAGCGGGTCCGCGAGGTACTGCGGTTGACGCGGATCGGCGAGATCATTCCGCTATTCGAGGACGTGGAGGACGCGGAAGCCGCACTTCGCGCGGAAGTACCGTGCTGACGTTTCTGGTGTGGTGCGTGGTGCTGTTCTTCTGTTGGCCGTTGGCCCTGGTAGCGCTGATTTTATATCCGCTCGTCTGGCTGCTGCTGTTGCCTTTCCGGATCGTGGGTATCGCGGTGGGCGGCGCGCTGGAATTGGTGTGGGCTATCGTCACTTTGCCGGCGCGGGTCTTGCGGCGGGTTTAGGGGCCGATTTGGCAAACCTCAGTCTGGCCGCCTCTCCAGAAACTGCTGCTGCTAGCCCGGCAATCGGCCGGTAGTTTGGACGTTCGCGTTAGGCAGCGGGCTCCAGGCGGTAGCCGAGCGAAGCGGCTTTGC